>Ga0307379_10002826_pt1 | contig 25424 bp, 26 predicted proteins | sample UN2MG_FD_202237 | JGI IMG/M metagenome (GOLD analysis project Ga0307379, IMG submission 202237) | Soil microbial communities from Risofladan, Vaasa, Finland - UN-2 | ecosystem: Environmental > Terrestrial > Soil > Coastal area > Acid sulfate soil | place: Finland: Risofladan, Vaasa | collected...
AACCGATTTATTGGGTAATGAAAAATAAGATTAAATTGGTGTTAAATCTTTCAATGGAGTTTTAATGAAATGAGAGTATTTGTAGTAGGAACTAGAGGATTTCCAAATGTTCAAGGTGGAGTTGAAAAACATTGTGAAGAATTATATCCACGGGTAGCAAAGCTCGGTTCAGAAATAACAGTTTTTACACGGACACATTATTTCTTAAACAAAAAAAAACTCCCTTCTTGGAATGGTGTAAGATTTATTTATTTATGGTCTCCGAGGAAAAAAGGTATTGAAGCATTTGTTCATAGTTTTCTTGCTACAGTTTTCTGTATTATTAAAAAACCAGACATTGTGCATTTTCACAATATAGGTCCATCAATTTTTATCCCGCTGGCAAAATTATTTAGAATTAAAACCGTCCTTACTTATCATAGCATAAACTATTTGCATCAGAAGTGGAGTAGATTTGCAAAATTAATATTAAAATTAGGGGAGTTTCTTGGGCTTAAGTTTGCTGACAAGATTATTGTAGTCTCTAAGACAACAAAAGATTTTTTAGAAAATAAATACAGCAGAAGAGACATAGAACTTATACCTAATGGAGTAAATCTTCCAAGCAAGGTTATTACAAAGAAAACTTTAGAAAAATTTGATCTTTTACAGAGTAAATATATCTTTACTGTATCTAGGTTTGTACCAGAAAAAGGCTTGCATGATTTAATTAATGCATATTTGATGATTCATAATCCTAATTTTAAATTAGTAATTTCTGGTGATGCAGATTATGAAACTGAATATAGTAGAAACATCAAAATTTTAGCAAAACGAAGTGAAAACATTGTAATTACAGGTTTTATCTATGGTAAACCGCTAGAGGAATTATATTCAAATGCAAGTTTGTTTGTTTTACCTTCTTACCATGAGGGCTTGCCTTTTGCATTACTTGAAGCATTGAGCTATGGTATCCCCGTTTTGGTGAGTGATATTCCACCCCATAGAGAGATGTCTGTCCAGGATTTTAGATTCTTCCAGGTGGAAAATATCGAAGAGTTGTCAAAGAAGATGACAGAGTTATACATTAAGGGCATCACTGAGAATGAAAAAATAAAACAGAAAGAAATTTTATTAAAAAAGTATAATTGGGATAAAATAGCAGAAAAAACTTTTAGGGTATATAGGGATGCATTAGGACGTTTGTGCGATGGGTAAGTTGGATTAAAATGTTTCTAAAAAATTGAATTTAATTTAAGTGAGTAAGGCTTATAGAAGAAAAATTGAGAGAAGTATAGATATGACATTAAATTTTTTAAAAAACATACCAAGAAGAAAGAAGAAAATATTATATGGTGGATTTTTATTTTTAAATGATATAATATTTTTAGTTCTAAGCTTGTTTCTCTCTTATTATTTAAGATTTTTTAGACCTTTCTTTGATTTAACCAGACCATCTTATACTATTAATACCCATTATGTTTTTTACTCAGCTATTTTTATCATACTTACCCTATGTTTTTTGGGGTTTTACAGGTTGTATAACTGGGACCATATCTATAGGGGTTCACCCCATTGTTTTAATATTTTATTGTCCTTAAAATGTCATCTTTCAATATTTTTGTTTGAATTGAATTATGAAACAAGATGAAAATTTAGTTGGAAACGATGATGTGCAATTAAAAAAATTTTTAAATATTCCAATAAAGAAGAAATGGTGGTTTATTGGTGCATTTTTAATTGTATTTTTATCAGGCATCCTCTTTTCTTTTTTAAGGACACCATTGTATGGTTCTGGGAGTTCTATGACAGTTGCCAATATCGATTCACAAGTATATAAAAATCTATGGGAATATTTCCCAGAAGATGCTAATAAATTGGCTGGTGTCACTAACAATATGATTTCAGAAAATTTGATATCTGAAGGAATAAAATCCAACTTATTTTTGGATGATGTATCTAAAAAATTAAGTTTTAATATCAGTAAAAAAGATTTAAAAAATGCAATATATACTCGTATAGAAGATGGTATTAGTTTAATAATAACAGTTGTTTATAGTGATCCAAACCAGGCTTATGAAATAAATAAAACAGTATTTGATCAATACCTTGATAATAAGAATTCGGAAATTAGCGATGCTTATAATAATTTTTTAGAAGATGTTGACAAAAAGATTAAAACTGATAGTACCTTCAGTGATATTAAATCTCTTCTGGTAGACAATAAAGAGGTTTTCTTAAAAAGAATAGAAATTATTAATAAGCCTGATTTAGGTAGTGTTTATAAATACTATGATAAAAAAAGAGATTTAATTTTTAGTTTTTTTCTGTCTATAGCTATAGGTTTGCTCGTCGTTTTTATTGTTAATTACATTCAATCAGTAAGAATTAAAAAAAATAATAAATGAAAAATTGGTACCTTAATTTAAAAGAGAAAAAGATATTTCCAAATATTTTATGTTTTGTTGTTGCTTTACCTGGATTATTTTTATTAGTAAACGGGTATCCGTGGTTTGCCATTATTTCAAATTTAGCTGTTGTGGTTTTAGGAGTATTTTTTTTATTTTTTAAAAGATATATAACTACTGATCATTATAGAATTATTGGGGTATTATTAATTATATATATTTATTTCATTTTGAGCTATTTTATTTCAGGCCAGCCTTTGAAACTTTTTTTTACTTATGAATTTTTAAGACATGACGGCAGTTTTTTCTTTGGCTACATTCTTTTTTTTGCACTTGCTGTTCCTTTTTTAAATTACAGGAAAGCAGCAAGTATTTATTTTAAAATTCTTTTTTTCACATTTTCAGCCTTTGCACTTTTTGCCTTAATTATGTTCCTAAGCAAAAATTTTTCTATTCTTTTCAGATTCCAAAATAGTGAAGAAAATTTTACTGCATTCAACTTAACACATAACGCTACGGGTTCTGTTTATTCTCTTGTTTCTATTTTTTTACTGGCATTTTTTTTATGGGAGAGAAATAAAAAGTTTAAAATTGTTTATATCATAATGCTTACTCTATGTCTTGCCGGACTTTTTTTAACCAGAAGCAGGGGCAGTTATATTAGTTTTGCAGTAGGGGCAATTGTTATTCTTTGGATCTATTTTAGATCATTTAAAAAATTCATAAAGGCATTGCTTATTATGGTTGCTGCTTTAATACCGATCATCTTCATTACGGGAGCATATAAAAGAATTCTTCAGATATTTGATTTTAAGGAAGGAAATATATCATGGAGAATGATACTATTTGAAAGAGCTATGTATATGTTTAAGCAAAGTCCTATATTTGGTATTGGTTTTGGAAGGTTTAATGATATTAGTTTTCCTGACATGACTAATAATTTTAGTTTTAATAATATGCATATATTTCTTGGATATCCCAAAATAGTATCATTTTTTATGGAAGGAAATTTTGTCTACAGCGCCTCACATGCCCATAACTCTTATGCCAATTTTTTAGCCGAGACAGGTATTATAGGATTAGGTTTAATAATATTATTCTGGATTTTATGTTTTAGAATAATATTCAGGGGTTATTTTGCTATCAATGATGAATTGGCAAAAAAAATATTTTTGTCCGCAATGGGTGGGATAATTGCTTTATTTACTATTTCATTTACAGAAAATTATTTTGCTTCGCCAACGATTTTAATGTGTATCTCAATGGTAACTTCATTATCTTTAGGTTTATGCTGGCAGGAAAGGAAATTAGCTTTGGGGGGATAACCAAAAAACATCCAAGGTAGTGGGCTTACTCCAGTTTTTTGTGGTAAAAGAAAATTCTGCTTTAATGAAAATTTTTATTAGGCCACAGAATAAAACATTTAATGCAAATTTTAGATAACTCTATAAAAGAAAAATATAAAAAGTAATTTTGTTTTGATAAAAAAAGTCTAAACATTAAGGTTGGGTTATATCTTTTATTGTTTCTTATAGAATTATAAAACATTTTTTTATGCATATTCTTTTTGACCTTATCAAGTGTCTTGCTAAATGTTGGCTCAATGTATGTTTTTTTTGAAGCATTCAAATTTTTAAGAAAATCAACCCATTTTACAACATCATTCGTTATCTGTGTATCGAAATAAGGTTTTGTGAAGTGCAGAGATTCGTGACATCTTTTTTCGTGATCTGTTAGAGGCCTACCTATGAAGTTTTCTGCCAGATTATTTTTAATATCTTGATTCTTATTACCCAGTTTGGCAACCTGAGTGCTATGAAACCTATAATGTAAAAGGACTTCTTGTAAATTTGTAAATCTTGTTACCTTAGCCATTTCAACCCATAACTTGTAATCCTCACACCCTTGCGCATTTTCATCGTAATAAAAATGATATCTATCAAGTATATCTTTGCGAATGATTACAGTTGGGTGAGACATTGGACAATAACTAAACATTATTGCAAATATATCTTCATGCTTTAGTGGTGTTTTCGATACTATTTTTTTAATTTCACCAAAAGTTTGTAACCAGGTACCACATACACCAATCTCTGGATTAGCATCCATAAAGGCAACCTGTTTTTTAAGTCGATCAGGTAAGCTTATATCATCTGAATCCATGCGGGCGATGTATTTACCTTGTGCAAGCTTTAACCCCTTATTAAGAGATTTAGTTAGTCCGATATTACTTTCGTTTTGGACAATTCGGATGCGAGGGTCTTTGTATGATTTAAGAATTTTTAACGACCTATCTATTGAGCCATCATCAATAATAATAAACTCAAAATCTTTAAAGGTCTGGTTCAAAATACTATCAATGGCTTCATTCAAATATTTCTCACCATTATAAGCAGACATAAGGACTGTTACATAAGGAGTCATATTTATCTTCAGTTTTAGAGAGTGATTTTTTTCATTTCTTCACTTAAAAAATAATTTTAATTTATCAATTTTAGCAATATTATTTTATCCCTAACTATTCAACCATCAAAAGGGAATTGCCAATAATTCCGTTACTGTTGTGTATTATTCTATCACATATTGTATCAGATATTGTAATATCTCCGATAACATCATGCCAGCATGATACTGGAAGCTGGCTTGTAGTAATAATTGATTTGATTCTGTGCCTGTCTTTGAGTATTGACATTATTTTGAAAATTTATCTAAAATGATAATTGCTTTGACATTACAAAAATAATTCGTATAAAATGAATTAGGCGAAATTGCATGCTTCTATAATATATCTAGATACTGATCTTGGAGTGAAGATGAAAAACAATAAAATAGCAATACTAATATTAGCCCATGACAACAAGAATCAGTTGATAAAACTGATAAATCAGTTAAAACCTGATTTTGATATTTTTGTACATATAGATAAAAAAGCAAAGATAAAAATATCTAGTGATAAAAATGTATATATTTTTAGTGCGTATAATGTATATTGGGGGTCTTTTAATCTAATAAGAGTAATTCTGAGATTATTTGAAGAGTCCTATAAAATTGGTTATGAAAGGTATGTTTTAATTAGTGGGCGAGATCTACCAATAATAAGTAATAAAAAAATCATAGAATATTTTAGTAATAACAGTAATGAATATTTGTCGTATGAAAAGCTGCCTATATCAGGTTTGGGTGATAATGGAGGATTTGATAGGGTACAGTATTATTATCAAAATAAAATAAGAGGAGAAATAAATATTTATTGCCACATGGGTAATTTAATAAGTTCTCATATATTTAGATTGCTAAAAAAGATAATGAAACATTACGGTTATACAAGAAAGATACAAATTACCTTGTACGCTGGTGGAACTTGGATAAATATAACACATAGTTGTCTGGAATACATTCTTAATTATCTAGCAGAGAATAAATACTATTATAAGCGTTTTAAATATACTAGATGCGGTGATGAAATATTCTTTCAGACTATAATATGTAATTCAAAATATATCAAACTTCTGTTAATGACTCATTAAGATATGTAGATTGGACTTCTGGCCCAGAATATCCAAAAATATTAAAAATTGAAGATTATGATAAAATAGTGAAATCAAAAAAGATATTTGCTAGGAAATTTGATGAAAATATTGATGATAATATTATTAATAAAATTTATAAACACTGTAACTTCACCTAACACGGGATATTTGCAGTACTCGCTGACGCTCCCTTGGCCTCAGCTCAGCCCGCAGGTTTTAACAATGGCAAAAAATCTGGTTTTACCATCTTAAAGTTAATATTCTTTAAGTTATTTTTTAATAATATCTAATGAAATTATTAATTATTTTAAAGGTTATAAGAAAATTTAATAAATTTATAAAAATACTTTATGTTATTTTGCATGATATTTTTTTCTTAAAATCTATTAAAAAAAGTAATTTCTTGAATTGTAATGAAACACTAGATTTTTTATTAAAAAATAATAGCTCATTTATCAGATGGGGAGACGCGGAAAGTCAGCTTGTTTTTGGGATTGATGTTTACTATCAAAAAGTTGATAAGGATTTACAAGATTATTTATATAAGATACTAAAAGATTATATATATGGAACAAATTATTTATTAGCGCTTCCAAACATGTATTTGGAAAAGAGTTTTTATCAACTATTAAGAATAGGTAAATTTAATATTTGGTTATCTACCAAATATTTATTTTGGAAGTATTGTGATTTGAATAAAACTTATGGCGAGGCTTTTATTTTCAGAAAAAATGAACCATTAAGCAAAGAACAAATTTCTAAACTTTGGATAACAGTAAAAAATATTATTTTTATTCATCCAGAGGAAAAAGTATCTAATGATTTCAAATTAGAATATCCTAATAAAAATGTTTTTTATATAAATGTAAAAAGTGAAAATGCTTTTTTTAATTTAAAACAAACCCTAAATAATGTTCTTAATATTATTTCAATAAACAAAATAGAGGCAACTAGTTTAAAAATATTAATTTCTGCTGGTCCGACTGCTGATATACTTATTTATGAGCTTTCAGCTATGGGTTATATTTGTTACGATATGGGTCATTTTTTTAAATTGAAATTTTATGGTATTAAGGATAAAGACTATAAATAAAGATTTAATAAATTAATCTTAAAATATTATAATTATTGTTTTGTAGTCTTGATAAAGCAAAAAAATGAAATTTTCTGGAAGGAAACTTACCTAAATAAAAAATGTTCTTTTATTAAATACATCATTAGAGGTTGTATAATAAAGAATTTTTTTTTAAAATTACACTGGGTTATTGTGTAATAGTTTAAAGTTCGTGTCCAGCTTTTGAGGTTCATATCACTTAGTAAATTTAGCTAGTAACTAATTTAGATAAGATATTTTTATAAAGTAAAATTGTTAATATAGACGAATATTTTATTATCATTTTAAGGACCCTTTAAAGTTGATAAATTTAAAAAATAAAAAAATAATTGTAACTGGTGGTGCTGGATTTCTTGGTAAATATGTAGTTGAAAAGCTTAAAGAAATAGGTTGTTTTGATGTATTTGTACCAATAATAGAAGAATATGACCTAAGGGATTTAGGTGCTATTAAAAAAATGTATATCGTATCAAATGCAGATATAGTCATGCACCTTGCTGCAATAGTTGGAGGAATTGGTGCTAACAGAGGAAATCCAGGAAGCTTCTTCTATGATAATTTAATTATGGGTATACAGTTAATGGAAGAAGCAAGGAAAAGCGATATTGAAAAGTTTGTCGCTATTGGTACCATATGTGCTTACCCGAAATTTACTCCTATTCCATTTAAAGAGGATAATTTATGGGATGGCTACCCTGAAGAGACTAATGCACCTTATGGTCTTGCTAAGAAAATGTTACTTGTGCAATCCCAGGCTTACAGACAGCAGTATGGATTTAACTCAATATTTCTATTACCTGTAAATCTATATGGTCCAGGTGATAATTTTGACCCAAAATCTTCTCATGTTATTCCGGCACTTATAAAGAAGTTTTACGAAGCTAAGGTTAATAATGAGCCAGAAGTTGTTGTGTGGGGAACAGGTAAGGCTACAAGAGAGTTTTTATATGTAGAAGATTGTGCAGAGGCCATAGTATTGGCAACAGAGAAATATGATAAAGTTGATCCCGTAAATATTGGTGCAGGTTTTGAAATATCTATAAAAGACTTGGCTTATTTAATAAGAGAGATTATTGGTTTTAAAGGAAAAATAGTCTGGGATACATCCAAACCCGATGGTCAGCCAAGAAGATGTCTTGATACTTCAAGAGCTGATAAAGAATTTGGATTTAAAGCAAAAACTGATTTTAAAAAAGGGCTAGAAAAAACAATAAAATGGTATAAAGAAAATGTTAAAAGCTAAAGAAAAAATGAAGAATAACGAAGACGAAGGATATCTGGTTATTGAAGCAGGAAAATCTGAAAAACATTACTGGGCGGATTTATGGAGATATAGAGAGCTGTTCTACTTTCTTTCATGGAGAGACATCCTGGTACGTTATAAGCAGACTGTAATAGGTATTGCCTGGTCCGTAATACGGCCTCTTCTTACCATGTTAGTTTTTACTATTATATTTGGCAGGATTGCTAAGCTTCCCTCTGATAACGCTCCCTATCCAATACTTGTTTTTACAGCGCTTCTTCCCTGGCAATTTTTTTCCACTGCTTTATCAGAAGCATCAAACAGTTTGATTTCAAATCAAAATATGATTTCTAAAATTTATTTTCCAAGAATAATAATTCCCTCAAGTACAATAATTGTATCTCTCACTGATTTTAGCATATCATTTATTTTACTTGCCATAACAATGGCTATATATAGGTTTGTCCCAAACTGGAAGATAGTTTTTATACCCCTATTTTTGTTGCTCGCTATGATATCCTCATTAGGCATGGGTTTCTTATTTTCAGCTTTAAATGTAAAATATCGAGATTTCAGGTATATAATACCTTTTATTGTCCAGTTCGGCATGTATATTTCACCCGTAGGTTTTAGCAGCAGTATTGTTCCTGAGAGGTGGAGATTTCTTTATTCAATAAATCCAATGGTCGGTGTAATAGATGGCTTCAGATGGGCAATAATAGGCAAGGGTATTAGTTTTTACTGGCCGGGGTTCATTCTATCAATTGTGTTAACATTTCTTATTGCCATTTGGGGTTTCTGGTATTTCAGAAAAACTGAAAAAACTTTTGCAGACAGGATTTAATTATGGGAATTGTTATCAAGGTAGAAAATTTAGGTAAAAAATACATTATTTCTCATCAGCAGGAAAGATATACTGCTTTAAGAGATGTAATGGCTAATACGGCAAAAAAGGCCATAAAAAAAGTAACAGGGAAAGGTGAAACTCTTCCAAAAAAAGAAGAGTTTTGGGCTTTAAGAAATATATCATTTGAAGTAAATCAGGGAGATAGAATTGGTATTATTGGCAGAAATGGAGCTGGTAAATCGACTTTGCTAAAACTTTTGTCAAGGATAACAGAACCAACAACAGGTAAAATTAAAATAAAAGGTAAAATATCCAGTTTATTAGAAGTCGGAACAGGTTTTCATCCTGAGTTAACAGGCAAGGAGAATATTTTTCTAAATGGTGCAATATTAGGCATGTCAAAAAAAGAAATATTAAAAAAAATGGATGATATAGTTGAATTTTCGGGTGTAGAAAAATTTTTGGATACACCTGTAAAAAGATATTCTTCTGGTATGTATGTAAGACTTGCGTTTGCTGTAGCTGCTAATTTAGAAACTGAAATACTTCTAGTTGATGAGGTCTTAGCAGTTGGTGATGCAGAATTTCAAAAAAAATGTCTTGGTAAAATGGATGATTTATCAAAAAAAGAAGGAAGGACAGTATTATTTGTAAGCCATAATATGTCTATGATTACATCTTTATGTTCTAGATGTATACTTTTAGAAAATGGTAGCATAGTTAAAGATGGCATGGTATCAGATGTTATAATGTATTATTATAATGAAGGTTCACAATCTCCTGCATATATTGATTTTGAAAGCATGCAAAGAGAAATTGGGGATGATTACGCTTGTATTCTGTCTGGAGAAGTTAGAAATCAAAATAACCTAATTTCAACAGAAATAAATATTGATCAACCATTAAAAATAATTATGAAATATAGAATAAAAAAGCAAAACGGAAAGATTTTTAGTCCTAATTTTCATTTTTTTACATCTGGAGGAGTTTATGCTTTCATATCTAGCCCTGAAAATGTTGAATTACTTCCGGAAGGAGAATATTTAGCAGAATGCAATATACCTGGAAACTTTCTTAATGAAGGGGCTTATTTTGTAGGTTTAGCATTAACATCATATGAACCAGGTATAATTATACATTTTTATGAACAAAATGCTCTTTCTTTTAATGTTAGAGACCCTATAGAAGGAATAAAAACAAGAAAAGGATATAGTGGGTCTATTCCCGGAGCAGTTAGGCCATTACTAAATTGGAAAATTGGTGGTGAATTATGAAAGTCGTTATACTAGCTGGCGGGTTAGGTACACGATTAAGTGAAGAAACTGAATTAAAGCCTAAACCAATGATAGAAATCGGCAACAAACCGATACTTTGGCATATTATGAAAATATATTCCTATTACGGATTTAATGAGTTTGTTATTTTATTAGGGTATAAGGGTTATTTAATTAAAGAATATTTTGCTAACTATTTTATCCATCAAAGTGATATTACAATTGATTTATCTAATAATAATATGATTATACATAAGACTGAATGTGAACCATGGAAAGTTACTTTATTAGATACTGGAATAAATACTATGACAGCTGGAAGGATAAAGAGAGCTAAAAAACATTTAGAAGACACATTCATGCTTACTTATGGGGATGGAGTAGCAGATATAAATATAAAAGAAGTTTTAAATTTTCACAAAAGTCATGGGAAAGCTGTGACGATGACATCAGTACAGCCAGAGGGTAGATATGGTTCAATAAATATTTCTAGTAATAATCGTATTGATAATTTTGTTGAAAAACCACCGGGCGATAAACTTTGGATAAATGGGGGTTTTTTTGTTTGTGAGCCTGAAATTTTTAACTATATTAAAGATGACAGCACTAGTTTTGAGGAATACTCATTAAAATTGATAGCTAAATCAGGTCAACTTTATGCTTTTAAACATAGGGGATTCTGGAAATGTATGGATACACAAAGAGATAAAATCCATTTAAATAAAATGTGGGAAAACGGTGAAGCTAAATGGAAAATTTGGAAAGATTAGGATTATTTAATAATATTTATAAAGATAAAACTGTTTTTATTACTGGGCATACTGGTTTTAAAGGCAGTTGGCTAGCTTTATGGTTAAAACAATTAGGTGCAAATATAATAGGTTTTTCTAAAGATATGCATACCTCCCCCTCTCATATTGAGTCATTAAATTTGAAATTAACTTCAATTTTTGGAGATATTAGAGATTATGATTTTCTAAAAATAAATCTTGAGAAATATAAACCCGACATCATTTTTCATTTAGCTGCTCAAGCCTTAGTTGGAGAATCTTATACAAATCCAAAAGAAACATTTGATGTAAATATTTCGGGTTTAATTAACTTACTGGAATCTTCAAAAAAAATAGAAAATCTTAGAGCGGTAATCAATGTTACTAGTGACAAATGCTATTATAATGACAACGGTATCTTTAGTTTTAGGGAAGATGATAAACTTGGTGGATATGACCCTTATAGTTGTTCAAAATCCTGTTCAGAATTAATAACTTTATGCTATAGGCATTCTTTTTTTTCTAATGATTCGTCAAGTAATAAAATCTTAATTGCCACTGCCAGAGCGGGAAATGTAATAGGTGGCGGAGACTGGAATAAAAGTAGACTAATTACTGATATTATTTATTCAATTATAAATAAGAATACTATGTTAGTAAGAAACCCTGAAGCTATAAGACCTTGGCAGCATGTTTTAGATGTAATATATGGATATCTGCTACTAGGTGAAAAGTTGCTTAAAGGAGATAAAAACTATGCTGAGGCTTGGAACTTCGGGCCAACTAATTCTAAAATTATTAAAGTTAAAGATATTCTTAAAATATTTAAAAATAATTTTAAAAATCTTGAATATGTTTTAGATAAAAACTCGTACTATGAAGCTGGATTTTTAAAATTAGACTCCTTAAAAGCTCAATTAAAATTGAACTGGCAATCACTTTGGGATATTGATGTTTCTTTAGTAAAAACTTGCAATTGGTATAAAGAATATTTGTATGATAATAAATGTATAAGCTTAGAACAGTTAAAAAGTTATATTAAAGATCTTGAAGGTAAATAATATGGATCAAAAACTAATATTTCGTAAGACTTTTATTGATGGCTTATTATTGATTGAGCCTACAGTATCTAATGATGAAAGGGGGAGCTTTTATAGAGCCTTCTGTAAAAAAGAATTTCAAAATTTTGGCATAAACATAGATATAAAACAAATAAATCTATCTTTTAATAAATCAGTTGGCACATTAAGAGGTTTACACTATCAATTACCACCAAGTAATGAAGCAAAAATAATAAGATGTGCTGTTGGTGAAATGTTCGATGTAGCTGTAGATATTAGAAAAAAATCTAAAACTTATTTATCTGTTTTTAATATAAATTTATCCTCAGAAAATAATTTAATGCTTTTTATTCCTTTTGGATTCGCACACGGATTTCAGACTTTAACTAACAATGTTTATGTTGAATATTATCACTCTGACTTTTTTGTAGAAAAATTAGATAAGGGCATATCTTATCAGGATAAAATATTAAATATTAAATGGCCTTTAAAAGTAACCAATATATCAGAAAAAGATAAAGGACTTCCTATGGTTGATGAAGTGTTTGGAGGTATATAAAATGAAATGTCGTTTTTGTGAAAATGAATTGAAAAATGTATTTCTCGATTTAGTTAACTCACCACCCTCTAACTCACTTCTAACTAAAGAACAATTGAATGAATTTGAAGTTTTTTATCCTTTAAAAACATTTGTTTGTAATAATTGTTTTTTAGTTCAAAACGATGAATATGTAAAACCCGAAAATATTTTTAATAATAATTATTCTTATTTTTCTTCTTTTTCAACCACGTGGTTAGAACATTGTAAAAAATATTGCGATATGGTAGTTGAAAAGTTTAAATTAAATAAAGATTCTTTTATAGTTGAAATTGCTTCAAATGATGGGCACTTGTTAAAATTTTTTAAAAATAGGGGAATTGAAGTATTAGGTATTGAACCTTCTGGAAATGTTGCAGAAGTTGCTTTAAAAAATGGAATAAATACTATTATAGATTTTTTTAATACTGACTTTTTAAAAAAGAATAAAATAAAAAAAGCTGATTTAATTATTGCAAATAATGTTCTAGCGCATGTGCCAAATGTTAATGATTTTATTATTGCTTTAGAGTATTTATTAAAAGAAGAAGGTCTGATAACAATAGAATTCCCTCATTTATTAAAATTAATCAAATTTAATCAATTCGACACTATTTATCATGAACATTATTCTTATTTTTCATTATTTACAGTAAAAAATATGTTTGAAGATAAGGGTTTGGAAATTTTTGATGTGCAGGAGATCAAGGTTCATGGTGGATCTTTAAGGATATTTGTAAAGAAAAAAGAAAATAAATATTTTAAGGTAAGCAAAAATGTAAAAAATTTATTAGATCATGAAATAAAAAATAGAATAAATGATATTAATTATTATTTAAATTTTCAAGATAAAATTGTGGATATAAAGAACAAATTTCTAAATTTTCTAATTCAGGAAAAATTAAAAGGTGAAAAGATTGTAGCTTATGGTGCTGCAGCCAAAGGTAATACTCTTTTAAATTACTGTGGAGTAAAAAAAGATCTTATAGAATTTGTGGTAGATGCTTCGCCCTATAAGCAAGGAAAATATTTACCAGGAAGTCATATTCCTGTTGTCGTTGAAGATGAAATTAGAAAATTTAAGCCGGATTATGTTATTATTTTACCATGGAATATTAAAGATGAGATTATGACGCAGCTTTCTTATATTGATGAATGGGGCGGAAAATTCGTAATAGCTATACCGGAGCTGGAGGTGTTGTCATGAAAATTATTGTTACGGGAGCTACAGGATTTGTAGGGCGTCATGTCATACCTGAACTGCTTTGCAGACGACATAATGTTATTGCGGTCGCTCGAAATCTTAATCGAGCTAAAGAAATGCCTTGGTATAAAAAAGTAGTGTTTTTTTCTTGCGATATCCATGATCCAATGCTTGAGTCAGTGAAAATCTTCGGGGTGCCGGATGCCATTATCCATCTTGCATGGTCAGGCTTGCCTAACTATGAGGACTTGTTTCATTTTGAGAAGAATTTTCCTGCTGACTACTTATTCCTCAAACATATGATTGTAGCAGGCACTAAGAAAGTTATGGTAACTGGAACCTGTTTAGAATATGGCATGCAAAGTGGTCCGCTGTCTGAAGAAACTGTGACGAAACCCTCAACTCCTTATGGATTGGCTAAGGATACATTAAGAAGGTTTTTGCAGGCATTTATGGCAAAACACCCTTTCACGCTTCAATGGGTCAGGTTATTTTACATCTACGGGCCTGGCCAAAACCCGAATAGTTTGCTTGCTCAACTTGATAATGCAATTGATAATGGTGATAAGGTGTTCAATATGTCTGGAGGTGAGCAATTGCGCGATTATCTACCGGTTGAAGAAGTTGCCCGCTATTTAGCATCATTAATAGAACATCATGAATGTTCGGATGTTATCAACTGCTGCAGCGGCAAGCCCATTTCTGTTCGTCGGCTAGTTGAAAAAAGAATTGCCGAGCGGGGTGCAAAAATTAAATTGAATCTCGGGTATTACCCGTATCCTGATTATGAGTCAATGGCTTTTTGGGGTTGCCGAAATAAGCTTGATGCAATTATGGGAAAAAATGAATAGACATAGAGAAATATATAGAGCTGAACAACTACCGGTGACACAGAATCGAGTGTTTATTATGAAAAAATTTAAAGATGAAGTTAATGAACGTATTAAAGCAAACAGTATGAATAAAGAATTGAAGACCTTAGGTCGCCAATTCATAGTTGCATCAACACAACCAAAATATTCTTACAACTTCTCCTGGCTTGGGCGTCCAATCATACAATACCCACAGGATATTGTTGCAATGCAGGAACTGATATGGGAGGTAAAACCTGATCTTATTGTTGAAACAGGCATCGCCCATGGCGGGTCATTGATTTTCAGCGCATCCATGCTTGCTTTATTGGAAGTATCTAAAGCTATAAAGAGTGGTAAGGTGCTTGGGGTTGATATTGATATCAGGGAACATAACAGGGTTGAGATAGAAAAACATCCGCTATCAAATAAAATCAAAATGATTCAAGGCTCATCAATTGACGAAACTATAGTTAAGCATGTTCATGATTTTGCAAAGGACTACAATAATATTTTTGTTGTTTTAGATTCAAATCATACACACAGTCATGTTTTGGCTGAACTTAACGCCTACGCTCCACTTGTTTCGAAAGGAAGTTATTGTGTTGTGTTTGATACTATCATTGAAGACATGCCAGAGGATGTGCTTTCCGATCGCCCTTGGGGGAAGGGCAACAATCCCAAAACCGCTGTTAGGGAATATTTAAAAACCCACACAGAATTTGAAATTGATAAGAGCATAGAGAATAAACTACTTATCACTGTTGCACCTGATGGATATTTGAAGAGGGTAAAATAATGGATAAAGAAAATTCGTTTAAATCAGAAAATCAGCCACTGGTAAGCATTGGTATCCCAACTTATAATCGTCCTGAAGGACTTAAGAGAACGCTTGAATGTATAACCGGGCAAACTTATAAGAATCTGGAAATTATTGTTTCTGATAATTGCTCGCCAGATCCTAAGGTAGAAGCGGTAGTTAAAGAGTTTCAAAAACAAGACAACCGAATTCAATATTTTAGGCAAGCTGAAAATATGGGTCGCGATAATAACTTTAAATTTGTTCTGGAGAAGGCAACAGGCGAATATTTTATGTGGGCTGCTGATGATGATGAGTGGGAGAATTTTTATGTAGAAAAAATTTTAAAAGAATTTCAATCAGTAGGCGTTGATTTTGTTGCCATAAATTTTGAGGCACAATATGTTGAGAATAATTTTAAAAAATTTGAATATTTTGCAGAGGGTAAGGCATTTTATTATTTTTATTCTGATTCAGTAAAATCTAGATTAAAACATCTTCTTAAATTTAATTATGGAAATTTAGTATATTCAATATACAGGATGAATGTTCTGAAAAAAATAAATAATATGATATGGGTTAAAAACGAAATACCATTTATGTTACAGATTATGCAGTACGGGAATTGGAAAGTTATTCCTGAAGTTGGTTTTTATAAAAAAACAAATCACAATACATACATGCAGGCAAAATGGGAGAATTATGGCGGGAAACTACCTAAAACATTTATTTCACTAAAAATTGCATTAAAAAGTTTTGTAATTAATAATCTAGGATCTCTAAGATATCATTGGACAGCATTTTATAATATCAAATATGCAATAAATTCATTGAATCTTTCATTTTTATATAAAATGGATTTGATTATTTTTTCTAAGTGGCTTTTATTTGTTCATTTTTTATCTTTATTAATTGGGTATAAGAGCCCTAAATTTAAGAAACAAGAGTTAAATAAATGTCATTAGTTTTTATTGGAATGCCAGTTTATAATGGAGAGAAATACATTAAAAATGCTTTAGATTCATTGTTATGCCAGACATTTACTAATTGGGAACTGCTTATATCAGATAATGCTTCCGAGGATGATACAGCTGCTATTTGCAAAAGGTATTGCAATAATGATAAAAGAATAAAATATGTTCGTCAAAGGACAAATATAGGGTTATCCAATTTTATATACCTTCTTGAAAATAGTGAGTCAGAATATTTTATGTGGGCTGCTGCTGATGATGAATGGGATAGCTCTTTTATTGAAGCTTGCTTGCAAGGTTTAGAATTATCAGAAGATATCGGTTTGGCATTTACAAATATTGTAAATATTGACTCTTTTGGAAGGATAATAAGAGAATACCCTTCTTTTAAAAAATATTCTTATTCTGATCGTCAATTAAGCATAACAAACTTTGTTCTTGATCCAGAATGTCTTGGTAAAGCTAATTTAATTTACGGTATTTATAAAATTAAAAAGTTAAAAGCCTTTTTGATCGACTTTCTTTCAAGCCAAGAATCAAATTATTATGCATCTGATGTTGCTTTAAATCTTGGAGTTCTTTGTAGAGCTGGATTATCAATTGATGAAAGAGTGCTGTTTAGAAAAAGATATGTACGACCATCTGATAGTGAAATAAGCATAAATTATCTTAAGATTCCTATAACTCCAATTTTATCATCAATGGAAGTAGACAAATTTCAATTATATAAAAAAGCGGTTTTAGCTGCTAGTTCCGGAACAGAATATGAGAAATTAGTTTATACCTTGATGGAATATCGTGAAAAGTTAATAGAAGAAATATACGTGTATGATTCCTATGTAAGCATAAGAAAACAATTAAAATCAATGTTAAAAACTGTTTTACCAAATTCGCTAATTAATTTTATAAAAAAACAAAGAAGATGATAATAGTTAAACTTAGAGGTGGTCTTGGAAATCAAATGTTTCAATATGCAGCGGGCAAGGCAGTCGCAAATAGAGTTAATGTACCATTAAAATTGGATATTACTTATTTTGAAACTCATAAACTTCGTTCATACAAATTGGGCTATTTCAATATCTTGGAGAATTTTGCATCGATAGAAGAGATAAATAGATTTATGCCACGTTACAAGCATATCGCAGCTTCTTATTACTATAAAATCAGAGCAAAATTGTTACCATGGTATAGGCAAAAACTAATAAAGGAACGGAGTTTTTCATATAACTCCGATATAATTAAAATTAACAGAAGTGCTTACCTTGATGGGTATTGGCAATCAGAAAAATATTTTGAAGATATATCTGATATTATCCGTTGTGAGTTTACCTTAAAACACAAGCCTAATAGTCTAAACAGTCAATTTCTTGAAAAAATAGACAACGTAAATTCTGTCAGTTTGCATATCAGGCGTGGAGATTATATTAATAATCCTGATACTTTTAATATACACGGAGTTTTAAACTTGGATTATTATAAAAATGCTCTTAATTTTATAACAAAAGAAGTTAAAGATTCTAATATCTTTGTTTTTTCTGATGATATAGAATGGGTAAAGGAAAATTTGAACACCACCTTACCTCTTAATTTTATTGATCACAACAAAGATGGGCAGGACTATGAAGATTTGCGCCTTATGAGTAGGTGCAAGCATCACATAATAGCCAACAGCGCCTTTAGCTGGTGGGGTGCATGGCTATCTGGATATCCAAAAAAAATTATATTTGCACCAAAAAATTGGTTTAGTAACTATGATCTGGACACCAAAGATTTGATTCCTGAAGACTGGAGAAAAATATAAAATTATTCAAAAGGTGACATTAAAACAGAAGAAATGAATGATAAAAACAATTTAAATATTGAAAAAAATAATGGTGTTTTAATTTTAAATATTAAAAGCATTATAAAAGTTTTCAGGAATAGAAAATGGTGGTTTGTTGTAACTTTTATAATTGTTTTAATTTTATCTCTGTTATTTTCTTTTAGCCTTTATAAAAATTCTTATTATGGAGTAAAATCCCAGATAACTATTACTTTAAATAATAACAGTTATCAGGTTATGGTTTCTGAATTGTATCCTGAGGGATCTGCTATTTTGTGGCTAAATTTGGCTGAAGAAAATATTCCTTCTTATTTAAGCTATATTGTTAGTGGAATTAATAATGAAATATTTATAAATGAATTAAATAAATCATTAAATTTTGATTTGAGTAATAATAAATTATGGGAACGAATAAGTTATAATATCGATGATAAAGAAAATAAACTGACCATAACTACTTATTCTGATGATATGGAAACTGCAAAGAAAATTAATGAAGCTCTAATCAATATCTATACTAATAATATGATAGGCTATTTTAATACTACTTATAATGTCCTGTTATCAAAAGTTGAAAAAAAGATATCTGAAAATCAATTAAGTGAAAATACTGAAGAATATAATACCCTTGTTTCAATACAAAAAGACATGGTAGAAAATAAGGATATATATATTAATAGGATCACTGTAGCAAATTTACCTGATGTAGAGCGGAATTTTTTCAATTTAAGAGGTGTTCTGCTAGGCATACTTGTTTCTGTATTTGCAGGAATAGTTGTTGTATTCTTTGTTAATTTTATTTATGTTAAAAGAAAAAAATAAGGCTTTATGAAGTTAGCAATAGCACATGATTTTTTAAATCAATACGGTGGTGCAGAAAGGGTAGTGGAAATATTACACGAACTTTATCCTGACGCCCCAATCTATACTTCCATTTATATTCCGGAAAATTTACCGGACTCTTTTAAGAAAATGAATATTAAAACTTCTTTTATGCAAAAGCTGCCCTTTATAAATAAGTTATTTAAGTATTATTTAATATTTTACCCAAGAGCTTTTGAATCTTTTGACTTAAAAGAATATGATGTTATTTTAAGCTCTAGCAGTGCTTTTGCAAAGGGAATAATACCCGGTAATAATAGTTTACATATATGTTATTGTTACACACCAACAAGGTTTATCTGGGATTATTCTAATTATATTAAAAAAGAAAATTACAGATTGATAATTTCTAAATTATTACCGATAGTAATTAAAAAACTTAAAGTATGGGATTTAGGGACTTTAAAAAGGATTGATTATTTTATTTCAATATCAGAGAGTATAAAAGGTAAAATAATTAAGAACTATAATCGTGAATCGGATGTTATTTATCCTCCTGTTGATTGCAAAGTATTTAAAATTTCTGAAGAAGTAAAGAATTATTTTTTAATTGTCTCAAGACTGAATTCCTATAAGAACATAGATCTTGCTGTTAAAGCTTTTTCAAATCTTGGCTTAAATTTAAAAATTGTAGGAACAGGTCCTTTTAGAGAAAGGCTTGAAAAAATGGCAGGTCACTGTGTTGAGTTCTTGGGAAGAGTTAGTGATGAAGACTTAATTAATTTATATAGTAGTTGCAGGGCTTTCATTTTTCCGGGAGAAGAAGATTTTGGTATAGCACCTCTTGAGGCTCAAGCTTCCGGCAGGCCTGTGATTGCTTATGCAGGAGGAGGAGCACTTGAAACAATAAAGGAAAATGTCACTGGATTATTCTTCACTGAAAACACAGTGGAATCACTTATGAATGTTATAAAGAATTTTATAAAAATTGAAAATAATTTTAACCAAAATATAATTAGAGAAAATGCAATGAAATTTGATAAAAAAGTTTTCAAAAAAAAGATAGAAAGTTTTATTGCCATAAAATACAAAGAGTTTTTAGAAAATAAAAAGCACTAGAGGAAAGTTAAGGAATAATGGATAGTATCCAAAAGTTTTTTAAAAAAAGTGATTTTTCGATTCGATTATTTTTAAATGTTTTAGTTGCTTTGCCTGCACTATTTTTATTAGTAAATAATTATCCTTATTTAATGATTTCATCGATATTGTTAATTATTTTGATTGGTATCATATTTTTTTTAAGTAAGCCTTTAATAATTATTCAAGATAAATCCGTATTGTCTATTTTAATTATAATTTATATATATTTTATATTTAGTTATTTTTATTCGGGACAGCTTGTTTCAAAGCTTGTTGCTTATAGCTTTTTGAAAAATGATGGCAATTTTTTCTTTTGCTATCTGCTTTTTTTCATTCTGGCAGTTCCATTTTTTAATTATAAAAAAACTGTAAACTTATTTTTCAGTTTTTTATTTATTATTTTTTCTTTATTCTCATTATTCGGTATTTTTGAATTTGTAATCAAAAAGACTTCATTGATGATAACAACTGATCCTAGTAAAGGTAGTATGTTTACAGCTCTTAATTATGCTCATAATGCCACTGGTTCCGTATATGCTGTAGTTTGCCTATTTGCTTTAATATTTTTCTTAAATGACTCAAAAAAGAAATTAAAGTTTTTATATTTAGCTGTGTTGATTATTTGTCTTGCAGGACTTTCTCTTACCAAGAGCATGGGAAGCTATATAGGTTTTGCAGTTGCAGTGGTACCAATTCTCTGGATCAATTACAGGTCAATAAAAAAATTTTTAATTATCATTTCAATTTTTATTATTATGTCTATCCCAATTATTTTTTTAACTGGCATATATAAAAGAATTATACAAATTTTCAATTATTCATCGGATATTCATGACTTATATACGACAGCTGTCAGACTGGAACTCTGGAAGAAAGCCTGGTATCTATTTTTAAAGAGTCCAATATTCGGTATAGGATTTGGCAGATTCAATGATATAGTTCCTTACAACTATCAAAGGCTTAAAGGTTTTCCGGGTATTTTATCTTTATACACTGATTCAAATTTTGTATTTACTGCCTCAACAGCTCATAATTCATATCTGCAATTTTTAGCCGAAACAGGCATTGTAGGTCTTGGGCTTCTTATTTTATTCTGGGTATTATGCTTCAGGATAATATATAAGGCTTATAATTTTTCCAACAATATATATTATAAGAGAATTTATCTTTCATCGCTTGCAAGTATAATAGCTTTATTTGCACTGTCATTTACAGAAAACTACATGTCTGCAACGACAATTATGATCTGTGTTTCCATGCTAACATCACTTTCAATAGGTTTAAACTGGCAGGAAAAGAAAGAGAATGGGTTGGAATTGAAGAATATGATTTAAGAAAAATTAAAGATGTTAAAAGAATGTATGAAAAAACTTGCATTAATTTTCACAATGGATGTTTCCTTAAAAACATGGTATGGAAAAGGGATGATTTCCAGAGAAGTTAAATTATACAATTCATTATCTAAGCATTTTGATAAAATATATTTTTTTACTTATGGTTATAGAGATGATTTGGAGTATAGTAGCTTTTTAGAACACAAAATAGATATTATTCCAATGCCTCTTTTTTTCTCTATCAGAAAACTTAGAAAGATTATGGTTATTATTTATTCTTTTCTTTTGCCTTTACTGCATATTAAAAAATTGAAAGATATTGAATTCATTAAAACTAATCAAATGAAAGGTGCATGGGCTGCATTATTTGCAAAAAAAATATTTAAGTGCAAGTTTATTTTAAGAACTGGATATACATGGTCAAAATTTTATGAAAATGAATCAAAAAATTATCTAAAGGTTAAATTAATAAAGCTTATTGAAAGTATCTGCTATAAAAATGCAGATGAAGTAATAGTAAGTTCAAATTTTGATAGGGATTATATAAAAACAAATTATAAAATAAACTGTGAAATAAATGTAATACCAAATTATGTTGATGTTGAAAGGTTTAGAAAGCTGAAAGTTCAAAAAATAAAAAACAGCATTATTTTTATTGGAAGATTAGAGAATCAAAAGAATCTTTTTAATCTTTTAAAAGCTATAGTTGGGCTGAATTATAAGCTCACAATAATTGGAGAGGGTTCTTTACTAAAAGCTCTTATGGAATATGCAACAACCTATAGTATTAATGTGAAATTTATACAAAGGGTTCCGAATGAAGAATTACCAGTGCTTTTAAATAAACATGAAATATTTATTTTACCATCATTATACGAAGGTACTCCAAAAGTATTATTGGAGGCTATGGCTTGTGGTATGTCAGTAATTGGCACAAATGTTGTTGGAATAAATGAAATAATAATAGATAAATTTAATGGTTTGCTTTGTGAAACTGATCCGGTTTCGATACATAATACAATTATCAATTTAGTTAAAAATGGCGATCTGAAAAAAAAATTAGGTAATAATGCGAGAGATACGATAATTCAGAATTTTACATTTGAAAGTTATCTAGGAGAAGAGCTAGAGCTATATAAAAATTAATCTTATCATTATTTATTTGCTATAATATATTTGTGATGTAAATAGATAAAAATGGGATATTGGTAATGTTTAATATAGGAATGAATTTTCTACCAAAAGAAGAAGAAATAATTAAAGAGGTAGATCTTGAACTTATAAAAAAATTACCAGATGGAACAATTTATAAAATAAATTGAAGTTAGATTTATAAAACCTTGAAAAGTTGATTATTTTAAATAATTAAGATGATAAACATTATATTGTGTGTTTTTGGTTATAAAGACTATATTGAGAGCACCATTAGAAGTTTATTATGCCAGAATTTTCAAAGTTTTGAACTAATAATTATTGATGATGGTTGTGATTATGATTTAAATAGTTTAATAAATTCTATTAATGATAAAAGAATAAAATATTATAGGAATGAAAAAAATATTGGATTTACTGCTTCTTTAATAAAAGGTGTTAATTTTTCAAAAAATCGATATATAGCAATTCATGATGCGGGTAATATTGCTTATCCAGAAAAAATAGAATTACAATATAATTATTTAGAGCACAATAAAAACATTTTTTTAGTAGGAACATCTGTCGAGCTTATTGATGAAAATGACCAGATAATTTGTAATATAATTGCTAATAGTAATGGAGATTATATTAAGAAAAATCTTCCATTCCGCAATTTATTCAAACACTCTTCCATAATGTTTAGAAATGATTCAAATTTTAATTACAGGTCTAAATTTAAGTATGCTCAGGACTGTGATTTTTATTTGAATCTGCTATCAAAAGGCAAAAAATTAACAAATTTTAAAGAAGTTTTATTGAAGGAACGTTTTTTAAAAAACTCGATTTCTTTTGCTAAAAAAACTGAACAGGACTTTTATGCAAACATTGCTCGTAAATTTTATTATGAAAGGAAAAATTTTGGTTTTGATTCATATGATGTTTTCGAGCCTGAAAAAGAAGTATCAAAAAGTATAACGTTTCCGAGTTTAAATGAATATATATATAAAATTCAAAAGATTCACTTTTTGCTATTTAGTATGAAACTGAAAGATGCAAGATCATTGATTAAAGAAATATTAAAAGAAAAATGGAATTCTAAATTACTTATACTTTTTACAATAAGTTATTTTCCTTTTATAGTAAAATTTATTAGTAAATTAAAAAAATTAGATTATTCTTGAATTGAAAAATGGAGCAAAAAATAAAAACTATATTTATATCAAGAACCTCTTTTTTGGGGGGAGCAGAAAGAACATTACTGAATTTAATTATTAAAATTAATAAAAATACCTTTGAACCAATTGTTATTTTACCGGATAAAAATGGCCAATTATATGATGAACTTAAAAATAATAATATAAATATTTTAATAGTTAAAATGCCTTTTTTAAGGCTCACTTATAATGTATTTCTGTATATCTGGTTTTTTTTAAAATTATTAATAATTAATATTTCATTATATTTTCTTTTTAAAAGAGAAGAAGTAAACTTAATTATAAATAATTCTTTTCAAGATTCTTTATATTCAATTTTTGCTGCTAAATTTCTAGAAATAAAACTAATTATTTACATTAAAAATATTTTTAACAGGAAATGGAAGAAATATATTAGGTCAAAAGTATTGGAATTTTTTGCAACTAAGGTAATTGCAGTATCTGAAAAAGCTAAAGAAGATATTTCATTGTATGCAAGAAAGAAAGATTTTGTTGAAGTTATATATGAGGGGTTAGATTTAATTAAACATAAAAAAAATAACTCAAAAGATTTTTTAAATAATACATTTCAAGATAATTTAAATAATTATTTTAGGATATTAAATATTGGAAATTTAAGTTTATTAAAAGGGCAATTATTATTAGTACAAGCAATGTTAACAGAAAAACTAAAAGATAAAAAAATAAAAGTCATTTTTTTAGGAGATGCTGTATATAAAAGAGATCTAGCATATAAAGAAAATTTAAATAATTTTATAAGATTGAATAATACTAATAAATTTTTTTTCTATGGTTTTCAACCAAATCCTGAAAAATATATAATAAATGCAGATTTAATAATCCATTGTCCAATCATGGATGATTGTTTACCAATGGTAATATTAGAAGCACTTCTTTACGGCAAAATTGTTCTTGCTACAAATGTTGGTGGTATACCTGAAATAATAAGGGAAGGTTTCAATGGCTTTCTTTGCGAGCCAAATCCAGAAGATCTAGCTAACAAAATTATATTTATATACAAAAATATAAAAAAATTGGATTTTTTAAGGAATAATGCAAAAAGAACGGTTACTGAAAAATTTAATTTAGATATTCAAATCAAAAAAACAGAAGAAGTTTATAAAAATATTATAAATAAATAATAGGATTATGAAAATAGCAATAGATGGTAGCATTATCGGAGAAGAAATAACAGGAACAGGATTTTATATTACAAATTTAATTAATGGTTTAATAAAAATAGATAATTTAAATAATTATTATATCTTTGGGGATGAACAATATTTAAGAAAATATATAAAAATAGATAAAGATAATTTTAAAGTAGTAC
>Ga0307379_10002827_pt1 | contig 25424 bp, 12 predicted proteins | sample UN2MG_FD_202237 | JGI IMG/M metagenome (GOLD analysis project Ga0307379, IMG submission 202237) | Soil microbial communities from Risofladan, Vaasa, Finland - UN-2 | ecosystem: Environmental > Terrestrial > Soil > Coastal area > Acid sulfate soil | place: Finland: Risofladan, Vaasa | collected...
CTACTTCCCACAGCGGCCGGCCAGTCAAAGTCCTCGCTTCGAGCCTCGTGCCCTCTGGCCGCGGCCTGCCCCGTGTGCCTTGCCTCAGGTGCTGGTCAAGGGAGAACACGGTCTACTCCAGACGGCCACCGCAATACGGGAAGCAAGCTGCAGAATCGCGGTCTGGCGCGCAGGGCCGCGGGACTTTCCGACCGACCGGGCAAGAGACGATCCATTGGGGGTCATTCGTCAAGCGGCACGCGTGTACCGATGATGCAGGCCGCCAACCTGCGGAATCGAGACGACCTCGCCCATGACAACAATCCACGACAGCCAGGACCACCAGACGGTTCATCGGCCGTCGTCTGAGCCCCACCCTTCGGTACTGCTACAAGCTGAATAGGGAATCGACGGCGATCTGGGGTTTAGAACTGGTCCGCGTTCGTCCGACCGTGCTCCGATTCGATGGAGACTCATCGGGCGCACGGTCTGAAAACGCAATTTGTCAATGGACTTGAGTGTCGCTTCCATTTCTTGACCGCACGGCCCGTCACGAAGATTCCTGTCGTGAGTATGATCATCGGCAGAAGATACGATGGAGCGTCTCGCCTGATCGGCATACCAGTCTCCAGGTTCAGAGAAGAGCAGAGCAGCAAACCTCAAAGCGTTTTCAACTCCTCCGCCATCTCCAGCAGGTTCCGCGTCAGGATGACGGACGAATCCTTTTCAAACCGGGAGGTGCCGATCCAGGTTTCATAACCACCGAGCTCGTGCTGATTGGGAGGCGGCAGGTAACCGTAGCCGCCGTTGGCCAGCTCGATCAGAAACGTGTGAGGAAACGGACTCTTGTCCTTGATCTCCAGCCCAATTTCCACCAGCACCTCGAACGGCATGGAAACGATGGCCTGATCGCCAATGCGAATGGCCTGAACAATCACGTTCTCCGTCCTGTCCGGCTCGGAATAACTCACCGTAGCGTTGGCATACTGGGTGGCTCGACGGTGGAGCTTCTCGCGTTCCTTGCGCGGTAGATCGAGTAACTTCAGATCGCGTTCGACTTCGGTTTTCGTCGTTGTTCGGTATCTCAAAGCCACTTCGCGCTGACGCATGGCCACCACCGGGTCTTCGTCGTACTGCTCGATCTTCTTCACCGCTCGCCAGGCGGCATCGGCCGCTTTCGTGGCCACGACGCGGACCTGTTCGAATGGGGCCCGCGGTGCCCGCTTCCGGTAGAAATCAATGTTGTTGATATCGCCACTGGCGCCGTTGGTCATCATGGCCACGAAGTTGTCCGACGGATTGGCGCCGCCGACGCGATAAGGCATGATTCGCGCGAACTCGCCAAAGTAGTCGGCCGACGCCATGCCCGCGATCTTCCCATCCTCCTCCTCCACCTTCGGGATGCCGCCTACGTAGTGCAGCGCGTAATTGGCAATCAGCCCCAGCGCTTTGCCGCGACGCGTGCGGACGTCCACCACGCAGACCTCCGGGTCGGTCGGCCCGGCGGGTTTCAGCAGGTTGTCGCGCGGTGCATTCGTTCTTACCTGATCCAGCTCGCCAAACGGGTTCGGATCCATCGTGCCCGGTTTCAAGAACCAGCGGCGATTGTAGACCTCGCTGGGCTCTTCGTCGAAAGCGAACCCGACCTTGGCCGGTTCGAGCGATTCGATCGCTCCGGTGAGGGCCTGCACGATGCCGTTGAAACGCTTTTCCTCATAGGCGATCCTACCGGGCGTGGTGTCTCCACCTTTGGGCGCGCTATGGGTGTGAGTGGCGCAAACCAACATTTCCGTGGATTTCCAGCCCGTTTTCTCCGCGACGATGGCCTTTGCCTCGTCGGAGGTCTCGCGCCCGACCCCGATCGCGTCCACCAGCGCGATGACCGCGCGGCCCTCGCCGTTTTCGAAAGCGATTGCACGGACGTGGAGCGGATCGTGGACGTAATGGGACGGCCCTGAGCGCAATTGGATCGGAAAGACCGTGGGCGAGATGTCGACAACTGCCGTTCCGGCGCGAAAGCCGGGGGCATCCTGCGCTACCGCAGCTGACGTTGCCAGGCTCAACACGCCGACGAGAGTCTGAATTCGGAGAATTAGCGGGCTCTTCATAGCCACTCCAGTCAGGTATGAGAGGTCTCACGAGGGCAAAGTCAGTTCTGATCGAGGTCGTCCGGCTTCTTCGCCCGGGACTTCGGCTTCGTCTTCCATTTCGGGTTCGGATGATCGGGGTGGAGACCGAGCATGCGGGGTGTTGTGGGACGGACCGGTCCCCAGTTGATGGACCACGGATGCTCCTCGCAAATCCGCTGCATCTCGTCCCAGTTCTGTCGCACGCGACGGGCGATCTGCGGATCCGGTTCGTTCCAATAGCCGTCCATCAACCGAATGGTGGCGATGGCCCGTTTCGAGAACTCGAGCCCGGCCCGCACGAATTCCACTCGCCGGCGATAGATTTCGGCGCCGGCATCAGCGGCCGCTGCCGCCTGACGGAGATGATCGTCAGCGCGGCGCAACAGCTCGTCCGTGTAGAGCTGGGGCAGGTTGAAGACGCCGGATTGGTATCCGTGCGCTTTCACATAAGCCATGCGCGCCTGTTCCAGCGTATCGAAATAGGCTCTGACGTCCCTGGCAGCCGGGCCGAACCCCCGCTCGTAATAGTCATCCAGGATCGCTTGTCCGTCCCGGCTGGGGTCCCAGAGAAGCTGGGCCATCACGTAGTACTGCGGCCCCTGCGTGGCCCAGTGCTCCCACACGGAGTCGATGAAGATGCCGATGCAGTGGTTCTCGGCCACGAACTTGAGGTTTTCGATGGTCTGGGCAATCGACAAGTCCGGCAGTCCCTGCTGCCAGCCGGCCGGGCTACCCGTGTTGGGCCGCCACATGACATGCGGCGCGAGCTTGCTCCAGGCCTCGTACTGCTCCCGATGCGTCGTACCCCAGGTCGAACCACGATCCACCAGATGCGTCCGGCCGTAGAAATTGGCCACGCTGACCATGATCACGTTGTCCGCCGGGCGCGCCTTGACCGGGGCCGGGCGGGAATGCCCGTAGGACATCATCAGCACGTAGTAGTCCTTGTCCGGAAAACGCTCCTTGAGAACCCGACCAAGCTGACTGGCAAAGGTAACGTGCCGGTCGGACAAGGCCGGACGCTGCTCGCGATGATGGAGCCAGTGCATCAGACGCGGTTCGCCGTCTGGATGATCCCACGCTCTGCAATTCTCACACACACAGTGGCCGCTGGACCAGCCGTCATTCGGCGAGCCGTTGAAGGTCGTGCGCGTCGGGTCCTTTCTGAGTTGTTCCTCCACGTCGGCGAGCCACTGCTTCCACACGGCCGGATTCGACTGGCAGAGCTTGGCATTCTTCGGGCTTGGATGACCGCTCCTCGTCCCGTCCGGTTGGAGTGCGAAAAGTCCCGGCTGGGTCTTGTGAAATCGATCCCACCAGTGGCCAAAGGCATGACCGCCGCCGATTTCCAGCGAGCCGAGTTGCAGCCGCTGCAGCCGCGTCCAGTCGTGAGCGCGACCATAGCCCTTGTTGCTCAGCATGGAGAAATTGAAAGCGCCGCCTCGCGCGCGGATCTGCGGGTGATAGCGATACTCGAACGGCTCGATCGCGATCGTCTTTCGCTCGGCGATGTCCTCGCCAAGCTCGCCGGGCCACAGCCAGCGCACGCCGAGATGATCCTGCAGGAAAGTGTAGACCGCGTTGACCGTTCCGTACTCCTGTTGCTTGCCGACGATCTTTTCGTCGATGCCTTCGACCTCCAGATTGTCCGGATCCCAACGGTCGCGCCCCGCGATGACCATGTGGTTCTCGCTTGCCGCGATCAGAACCTCCTCCGGGTGTTGGAAGTCAAAATCGAGTTTCGGGAAGAGCGTTTTCAGCGCGGGCTGGTAGCCGACCCAAATGGCTCGTTCCGGCAAACGCTGGAGGTTCCCTTCGATGATTTCCGGTTTCGCGCCGCTGATCTTCTCGACGTAATCGGCCAACGTCTCCGCCGCATCCCGCGTGTACGGTGGAGCGCCCTGGAACACGATGATCGGCGCGGGTTCGAGGCTGGCGTCGTTGTCCACGAGGATCAACTCGTCCGCAACGGCGGCAGACGCGAACGAACAGAGTGCGCAGAGGAACGTGAGCCGTATCGTCTTCATAGGTTTCCCGTCCGAATTTTCCAATGTGATCATGGGAACAGAATGCTCGCTACTGAAAGACGACTTCTCCGAACAGGCTGCGGTCGTCCATGCTGGCGCCGTCAATCGTCGAGGACCAGATGGCTCGATCGATCTTGCCGCGAGGAAGATGGTGATTGCGAGCGAAGTTACCGCGCCAGGTGATGCCGGCGGCGGGTGGCTCGATGGCAAGCGTCTTGAAGGGGATGGTGATCAGGACGTGCCAGCGATGCGATTGGCGGTCGATGCGGGTCTCGCCCCGCCAGTCGCCGTTCCAGGTGGGATCGTCTTTGCCGTAGCGAGGGTCCATCGCGTCGGTGATGAAACCGCTGGCGGCGTCGTACTTCGAGTCGGCGTTCGCGCCGACCATGAAGCGGTAGTAAGCCTCGCCTCCGGCTTGCGGCGCAAGGTAGACCTCCAACGCTTCCTGATTGGCAAGCAGCCGGTCACGGCCAAAGGCGGGGAACTCGCCGGGGCCGTCGGGTTCGAGTTCGCATTCGGCGCGGATATGGAGGTTGGTCGAATCGTAGAGCATTCGGAGCGTGGTCTTGCGTGGCAAGGCATTCAGCGGCAGTACCAGCGTGAGTTCGTGGCCTGGGGTCTGCTGCCACTGTGGAGCATCGAGAGTGACCGGAGCTTGTGCCCGCTCAACGGTAAGACGCTTTTGGCCGGGCGTGGGAGCCGTGCGCATCGCGCTCGTGTCCCAGTTCAGGCAGGTGTTGGCATACGGCTCCTGATACCGGTCGTAGGCCAGGCGAAGGTGATTCGCATCGTGCCCGGCGAAGGGAAACAGCACATGCGACCAGCCGGTGGCGGATACCGGATTGCCGCGCTCGCCGTAGAGTGAGGCGATGAAGGAGTTGCGTGCGTCAAGGGCGTCGAGCAGGCGGTCGCGCGAGGAGGCGTCGGGCTGGATCTGGTAGGCGTGATCCAGATGTACGACGCGCGCCAGATGGTGCAGATACTCGAACTCGGTCCGCACGAGCGCCAGGCGCGTCTTCACCTTGTCCGTGTCCGCCAGCTGCTCGGCCTGGGTCAGGTCGGCATCCAGTGCCGCGAGCAATCTGGGCGTATAGAGGAAGCCGATGAGCCGAAAGGGATCGCTCACCGTCTTGCGTCTTCTCCCCTCGATGGGCTGATAGGTCCAGACGTCACAACGTGTGCCGATGTGGTCCGAGTAGAGAGTGATGGCGTGGTAAAGCTGGTCGTAGAACGATCGCATGTACCAAGCCGACTTGCCGAACGCGGCGTCACAGAACTCGGGCATCAAGTCCTTGGCCGTGTTGCGCTCTGGGTCGTCGAACATGCGGCCCATGACATAGTACACCGGTCCTTCCAGGCCAAACAGTTGCCCCGGACCGTCGCGCTGGATCGCCTGGATGCGATTGGCGGCGAGCCGCTTGACCTGCGCTTCCACAAAGCCCGGCGTGCGCATCGGCGTGTAGCGAGAGCCGAGATTCGGGCACCAATTGTAGATGTAGCCGGTGAACCCGCGCGGCACCTCGATGCCGCGCCACGGGGCGATGTCTTCCTCGTTCGTGCCGGTGAGCATGATGCAGGTGTTCGGCGGGAACTTGGTGAAGGTCTTCGGCGGTGCGGCGGTCAGGATGTAGGACATCATGGTCACCTGGCCGGCGGGATGCGATTGGTACAACCGCTCGGCGACCTGCCGATTGAAGATCCAAATCTTCTCGCCCCAATCCTTGCCGGTGTCGTAAAGCTTCGCGCAGGCGTCGCATTGGCACTCGCGGAAGCCGTCCGGTTGGCCGAGATCGACCGAACCATAGCCGCGGTCCAGCCACGAGGCCAGATCGCGGTAGATCAGCTCCTGGACTTCGGGATTCGAGAGGCAATACTGCGCATTCTGATCCCCCGGCTTCAAACGCTGGCCGTTGATCAGCGCGAAATACTCGGGGTGAGACTCGAAATAGGTCTCCGGCGGCACGGCACGCTCCCAGGTGTGGCCACCAAAGACTTCGTCGACGCGCGGGAAACGGTTGTGCGCGAGGTCGTAGAAGCCACCGCCCGCCGGATGCGCGGTGTTCAGCCGCAGGACGGGTGTCTTGCTCGTGTTCAACACCGCGGGGACGGAAATCTTCTTCATCGGCAAAAACTCGATGGCAGGCGAGGTCAGAAGGTCGACGTTCGCTGCCGCGGCAACCGAATTGTAGGGCGCGATGTCGGGATACAGGAACCTCACGCCCGCATACTGCCGCAGAAAATCCACCGCTGCCTTCGCGGTGCCGACGCGGTCCCAGTTCGGGCGTCGCCCGTTGATGGTCTCGCCTCGCGCCGGATGATCGTGCCCGGCGATGATCACGTCCTTGCCGACGACGCGATGCACGTAGCTCCAGCCAGGGAGTTTCGTCACGTCGATATCCTGCCGGCGCGCAAACTCGGTGTTGCCGAGAAACAGCGCGGGTTTGGCCGGATCACGCTCGGTCTCTCTCACCACGTGCATCTCGGCGCCGTTCGCTTCGAACGCCGTCTGCACAAGCCGCGCCGTTTGATTCAGACATTCGGCGAGAAGTTCCACCTCCACGCGTTCCGGAACAACGATTTGATAGTCCGACTTGCCTTCGCTCAGCAGCACGAGATCAGCAGCGTCGGCCACGCGCAACAGAGCTATCGGTGTCAGCAGCAGGCTCGATAGGATTGGCAGGGTGATCTTCATGGGCTCAGGCTCCTGATCTTTGGCGGTGTTGCTGCGCTGGTCCGGGGATTCTTGGAGTCGCCGACTTTGATCGCGAGTCCCATATCACGCCGAGCTTATGCTAATCTTCAAGGGATTGGGAGACAACCTGTCCTTTGGAGGCCAAGGTGCCCGGCAAGAGCAAGCAGCCGCAGATTCCACTCCCGAAAAGCTGGGGAACACATGTCAACTCCGCGGTCCTCCACGTCATCGCTCTGGCCCAGTATGCCTTGACCTACGGTGGCAGTTGTCTGGGCAGCTCTTCACAGGTGGCTCCTTGGAGCGTACCATAAACCGCGGCCGGGTCATGGGTTGGGATCCATACGAAAGGGGCCACAACTCGCTGGACCACCGCACCCAAAGAATCGCCGGACCAGCGCGCCACCTCGGGAGGTCAAGGCACGTGCATCACGCATCCATAGCCGGAACAACCACAATGAAAGTACTTGCCTCGTTCCTGATGTTCCTCGTGACACTGCGCGCGTCGGGCTTTGCGCCGGCGGCGGAAAAGCCGAACGTGCTGTTCGTCGCGGTGGATGATCTGCGGTGTGAACTCGGCTGCTATGGGGTGCGGGAAGTCCGGTCGCCGAACATCGACCGGCTGGCCGAGTCGGGAGTGGCGTTCTCTCGGGCATATTGCCAGCAAGCGGTGTGCAATCCGTCACGGGCAAGTCTGATGACGGGGTTGAGGCCCGATTCGACGAGAGTCTGGGATCTGATCACGGATTTTCGTACGACGATTCCCGATGCGGTCACCATTCCGCAGCACTTCCGCCGGCACGGCTATCGCGCGCTCGGTTTCGGCAAGATCTTCCACAACACGTTTCCCGACGACGTTTCGTGGGACGCGCCGCATCGTTGGCCGGAGAACGCGAGACTGTGGTCTGACGCAGCAAAGCAGCAGCTTGCTGAATTCCGGGAGAAGATGCGTGTGGACGGAAGACCGCAGGCCGCCATCCGGCGGCTGCGGGCCCTGGCTACCGAGCGAGTGGATATTCCCGACGGCGAGCATGTGGACGGAGCGATCGCCGATCAGACCCTCGCCGCGATGCGCACACTCGCCGCAGCAGAGCAGCCGTTCTTTCTGGCGGCCGGGTTCATTCGCCCGCATCTTCCGCTCGTGGTGCCACGCAAGTATTGGGAATTGTACGACCCTGCAAAGATTCCGCTGGCGACGAACTCTTTTCTGCCCCAAGGTGCGCCGGCGATAGCGTTCGGTGACCGCTCGCTCGGCGGATTCTACGAACTGCGCGGCTACATGGATTACCTCGACGCGCCTTCGCCATTCGACGCCTCGCTCACCGAATCGCAACAGCGCGAACTCAAACACGGCTACTACGCGGCTGTGTCGTTCGTCGACGTGCTGGTGGGCCGCCTGCTCGACGAACTCGATCGCCTTGGCCTCGCAGAAGATACGATCGTCGTCCTGTGGGGCGATCACGGCTGGAAACTGGGTGAACACAACGGCTGGTGTAAGCAGACCAACTACGAAGTGGACACCCGCTCGCCGCTGATCATCCGGGCTCCCGGCGCCAAGGCAAACGGCAGGCAGTCGCACGCGTTGGTCGAGTTCGTAGACGTCTACCCGACGCTCTGCGATCTAGCCGGCCTGCCCCTGCCGAAGCAGCTCGAAGGCGTCAGCCTCGCACCGCTACTCCGCGGAACCGTGGACCAGGTCAAAGACGCCGCCTTCAGCCAGTTCCCTCGCAAACACGCTGGGCGCGACTACATGGGCTACGCGATGCGCACCGAGCGGTATCGGTACGTCGAGTGGTGGGACAGGGCGACCGGTAAGATCGCTGCCCGCGAACTATATGATCACGAAAGCGATGCGGAAGAAAACCAGAACATCGCCGACGTGGAAGCGAACGCCGACACCCTGGCAAAACTATCAGCGCGACTGGCAAGGCAATTTGATGTGCCGCCGGCCCGTGTGGCAAGGGCAACTCAGAAAAATCGCCCGCAACTGATCACCGTCAACCATGGGCAGCAGAGCGTCGGCATTTACCGGCTGCCGGAGAACGGACCCAGGCGCAAGTCCGGCACGGTCCGACCGGAGGAGGGACTTTACGACCTTCGCGCAGATCCCGACCAGCGCCGCAACGTGGCTGCGCTCGCGCGCCACGCCGCGACGCTGGCTGGGATGCGCAGCCGCCTGATGGCCGAATTGCGGGCGTCGGGGGACCCGCTCGTCGCGCCGCGAGCCAAGGCCGCCGAAACGCCGCGCCCCATACTCCAAATCATCAACGGCAGCCGGCAACCCATCGACATCTACTGGGCGAAGAGCGACCGCGAGCGCGTGACCAACGGAACTGTCGCGCCGGGTAAAGACACCCGCATCACCACCACACTCGGCCACCGCTTTGCGATTGTCGGGCAGGAGAACAAGTCCGAGGCCACGGTGACCAGCGAAGTGCCTGTGCAGGCATTTCGATTCGACCCGCCCGACAACGACGGCGTGCCGCGCTTCTATACACAACGCCTCAGCGCGGACGGTTTCCCGATCGTTGCCTCGGCGAAAGTGAATCCCTACGCGCTCAAGGAGGCCGCCTACCTCGTGGATCTGATGCTGGCGAAGCGGCCGGACGTGCGCACGGCGATGATCCGGAGCGGCGCGCGCCTGTGTATCCTCGCACACAACGAGTTTACTACCGATCAGCCGGAATTCGCTCGGCTGGGCGAGCGCCCGGTGGCGCAATTCCCGGGAATCTCCGGCAAGGACTACTGGGACGCGCGTGCGCGTGGCATGGGGGGCAGCGAGCGCGATCCCTACTGCTCCTGCGCCGAGGAAAACCTGCTCGGCTACCCGGGCGACCCGTTCGCAGCCGAGTGCATCCTCATCCATGAGTTCACGCACAATATCCACCTGCGCGGAATGGTGAACGTGGACCCAACCTTCGACGGGCGGCTCAAAGCGAGGTACGACGCGGCGATGAAGGCCGGCCTGTGGAAAGGCAAATATGCGAGTGTGAATCACCACGAATACTTCGCCGAGGGCGTGCAATCGTGGTTTGACGACAACCGCGAGAACGACCACGACCACAATCACGTCAACACGCGCACCGAGCTGCTCGAATACGATCCCGGTCTCGCCGGGATGTGCCGCGAGGTCTTCGGCGACACGGAGCTGAAATACACCAAGCCCGTGACGCGCCTCAGCGGACACATGACCGGCTACGATCCGGCGAGAGCGCCGAGGTTCGCCTGGCCGGAGCGTTTGCGGCAAGCAAACGCGCTGATCAAACAGCAGGCGAAGGCGCGCGACGAGGCCGCGAACGTCCGCGATCGGCCGATGGCAAAACGGGAAGAGATACGTATCAAGGACGCCCGCAGCGACCCCAACAAATCGGTGGACCAGTGCACCGGGAGGTAACGATGGACGGCATTTGGTGGAAGAGCTTCGGATCCTGCCTGGCTGCGCTGATCCTTGGCGCCGTGGGGGCAGCCGGGGAGGCGGAGCAGACAGCGCGGGCCGATGATCTGCCGCCGGAATTCCACCTCTTGTGGCCGGCGGATTCCGGTCACGATTACCGATGGACGCTCATCGGAAAGAATGAGAAGGCCCGGGAACAGGAGAAGCTGCATCCTGAGCTCAACGCGATTCGTACAATCTGGCACCTTCCCCTGGCAGCAGACCGAAACGCCTTTAAGTTCGAGTTTACGCGCCCCGTGCGCACGGGGAGCAACGTGCTCCACCTCTACGTGAAGGCCGACGGCGACGAGAATACGGGAAGAAGCGACGGAGGCATCCACAAGGGCGTGGACTACATGTTCACGCTGATCGACGGCGATCCGGATCACGCGAGCACCAGGCTGGCCGTTTTCGAAGCGGATGGAACGGCCCGCCGAGGCGCTTGCAGCATCGTGATCCGGGAGGAATCGCTCTATCTCGTCGCCGAAATGGCCCTTCAGCAACAAGACGGGCACTCCAGGTTCGAGTACTCCGTGTCGTCGTACGTGAAAGACAACGGCCCCAGCGCCGGGCTGGGGTATCAGCGCGTCTCCTCGGATGCGGCGCCGGAGACTTCCGACACAAGGCTTCTGGCAAACCCCGAATTGGTCGTCGCGGGCGGCAAGGTCCCCGGATGGCAGCTCGTAGGAGGAAGCAGGCCCATGGAGGCCGTGCTTGCCGCGGACGGCAAGGAAAGTGCGTTGGTTATTGAGAACGTTTACTCTCCTGAAGGCTTGACTCAGGCGGTAAGCCTTTCTTCCGGCCACTATCTCTTGCGAGCGCTGGCGAAAACCAACGTGTTTCAAGTGCACCTGTTCGCAGAGAGCATGCGAATGCCCGTCGCCGTGTCGGACGATCACCAGTGGGTGGAACTTCCCTTCCGCGTGCCGCCTTCCGAAAACGATTCCAGGAAAGCGGCTCAACTCGGATTCCGCTATCTGGCGCGCCCCGCAACGGGAAACGCGTCGCGGTTGCCGGCAAGGCTCTCCGTGAAGAAGGTGGAGCTGATCCGCCTGGGCGACGCGGTGCTGCCCGACCGCTGGGCCGAGACGCTGCCCGCGGATGCTCTGCATCGGCTGAAGCTGATCAACGAGTCTCCCGTCTGGAGCCGTCCGGGGAAGGTCGTCTTTGAAGACTCATTCATCGGGACCGAGCTGTGGTTGATGACCCAGGAGGGGAAAGTCGACCATACGTACGTCGGTCACCCCGATTTCAGCCATCAAGGCAAGTACCTGCATATCGGCTTCCGAAGGCCGCCGCGGGGCCTTCTCAGGACGGACGGTTCAGCGCGGTATCTGAACGACGACTGGAAGGGGCTCGTATGGATGTTCCCCTGGGAACAGAAGCGCCTGCCCGAGGGGTCGGACCCCGCGGATTGGATCGTCATTTCGCGGAGCCCCGCGGGAATCCAAATGCACAACGTGGTCACCGGCGAGAGCCATCGCATCGAGTTGCCTTCCCGACCCGGATGGCGGATCGTCCATTTTCCAGGGATCGCAACGTACGGAGGGAGAGGACCGAATATCCAACAGATCACCCAGGAAACGTTGGTGTGGTTTTCGGAAGCTAACCGATCGATCGCCCGCTCCAACGTCGAGGGAGAACGGTTCACGACCTTGCCGGTGCGGAGTGTTTCTGCGCGGCCGGAAGAGGACACGGTTTATGCAGACATGTCGAGTGTGGGGGGCAAAGCCGGAGACAACTGGAGAGACGCGGTGGACCGTGACGGCAACCGGTATTTTCTTTTCGAGATCAACCGGAATAGTCTTCCCGACCACCCGACCAATCCGTACCAGGTCTGGGCCCTGTCGCTCACCGAAGGAGACGACCGCGGATTGCTGCGCGTGGTGCCTCATCCAAGAGCCACGATGACCGAATACGTTTCCAGCCAGACGGGCATGACGCCACAGCCTTCCGCGAACTGGTGGAATTTTGCCGCCGGGTTCCCGTGGTCGGGCGATAATGCCATCCTGCTCCTTGAAGACGATACGCTGATCCACATGAGCGCTTTGGGGATGCACAGCAGCTTCGCCGGGGGCAGCACGGTCAGCGTCAACTGTCCCTATACGGGGGAAGTCCGTTTTGTGGGGACCTTTCCCCGATTCGACCGGATCACATGGCCTCACGAATTCCGGAGGGACCGGGACTACGCCGTGGTGGCGAGCCACGCCGAGCCGGCCTCGCCGATTGTGATGCTCGATCTGGAGCACACGACGATGTGGACGGCGGCCTTGACGAACTTCCATGACTATGCCATCCGGTACAAGACCCGCTGGAATCCCGAGGCGTATCATAAGCCGATGTTCAGGCCGGCGCCGACGTTCAGCGCGGATTTCACCAAGGTGGTTTTCTTTTCGTCCATGCTGACCGGAGACCACCCGGACCGGAAATGGGGCGATGTGTATGTGGCGGTGGTCCGTTATCCTGAGCCTCCGGTGAACCTGCGGAGCGAGGGGACCGCGCTGGTGTGGGAGATGCCTCGGCGCCATGCGGAAATCCAAGGGTTCCGGCTCTACCGGTCCGAGGAAAGCGGGCGGAACTATGAACGCCTCGGCGAGCAGTTGCTGACGGGCACGCGGTACGATCTGCCGCCAGACGCGGAGGGATTCTACGTGTTGACGTCCGTGGAGCATTCCGGACTGGAGAGCCGGACGTTCTCCAACGAGGTGAAGGTAGGAAGGGGGAATAACGTCTTCGGGCATTTCTACCGGCCTGCGACGGGAAAGATCGCCAAACCGATGGTCCCCTTTTTCGAGCCCGCAGGGGCCGGCGACGCCTATGCGGTCGCCATCACCGACCCGGAGCTGATCTACAAGCAGAAGCTGGAGGAAGGGCTGAGCGGGTCGGTAACGATGCGGGTCGCCATCCCGGAGACGGGCCCAGTCCGTATTCTGGCAAGGGTGCGCGGGATGTCGGTCTTGGAACGCTCGAGCTATACGACGGGGTGGCCCTTGACGGGCGCGGCGGGCCGCGGCGGGTTCACCGTCCGGATCGACGGCAAGGAGGCGGGTGTGATTCCGGTCGAGGGATTTCCATGGCGGTGGGTCGCGCTGGATACCGGCGCGGTTCCGCTGTCCGCGGGCGTCGTCGAACTAGAGGTCGCCACGAGCGATGCCGGGATTGCGATCGACAATATTCTTGTCACCAGCGACCCCGATTTCGTGCCGCGCGGCCGGGGCCAAGTGCCGGAAGATCTGGCGCCGGCGCCGCAGGGGCTGCGCGCCGAGCCGATGGCCTCCGAACTGATGAACCAGCAGAGCCCGCGCGTGAAGCTGGTATGGAGTCCCGTGGCCGCGCCGCAGGGCGTGTCGCATTACAACGTGTACCGCTCCGATACGGAAGCGTTCGAGGCGGAGGCGGAGACGCTGCTGGGCAGTCCGAGCGGGCCCGTGTTCTACGACGTCGGTCTCGAAGCCGGGCGAACGGTCCACTACCGCGTCCGCGCCGTGGACGCCTGGGGCAACCGATCGCCGGCTTCCGCCGCTTTGGCCGTGACGATCGAATCCGTCTCGGCGTTACCAACCCCGACCTCGGGCTGGGCGAGCAGAGCGGATTCGCCGCATAAGCCTGCGTAAACCGCGCCCCGCGCGTTGCCAACGCATCCAGATTGGGCGTCTGGTAATACGTACTGCGATAGCAGCCGAGATCGCGCCAGCCGAGATCGTCGGCCAGAATGAAGACGATATTCGGCTTGGCCGAAGCGGCGTGAGTTTGCACCGCAGAGAAGGGAAGACGACCGAGGGGGAGCAGCCGTAATCTCACAGCATTCATCTCCTTGTATCCGGTCGCTACTCTCTTGGTTCTCGTTTCTTCAAAGGTCGGCTGATGAGCATTCGGAATGCGGATCCGGGGCTCACGAGCCTGCCTGCAAGCACATCCTGTTCCGTGAAGCGCGCGAGGAGAATCTCGCCGTCGGTGGCGCGATTACGGTCGTAGGAGATGTAGATCGTGCCGTCCGGCGCCTGGAAGCCGTCGGGGTAGGAGATGCCCTTACGCTCGTCGAGCATGAGCCCGCCTTTCCACGTCTTGCCCTCGTCTTCAGATAGCCAGGCGGTCAGCTTGCTGCGGCCCTCGTGGGTGTCCATGGTCTCGCCGTGCTTGACCATGAGAATCCGTCCCGAGGCGAGGCGTCGGATGTGAAACCGGGCAACAGGATGCCGGATGCCGTCCGGAAAGGAAGGCTCCCACCACGTCCTGCCGCCGTCGGACGAAGTGCTCTGCATGACGCCCTTCGCGGTCCGTGCCAGCATCCAGAGCGTGCCGTCCCTGCGCTCGACAATCATGTGTTCGTGCCAGTCCGGATTGGGAAACCGCATATGACCGCGCCGCTGCCAGGTCGTGCCTTGGTCAACAGAAACGAAGACATTCGCCCCGCGGAAACGGTCCAGTTCCTTGAAGGCGCCCTTGAAAGGACCGAAGCCCCCTCGTTGGTCGAGCGAAATCGGCAGCAGCCATTCGCTCGTCGAGAGGACGATGGGCTTGTTCAAGGCGACTCCGTGCCAGATCCGCTGGGGCTTCGACCACGCCGGGGCCTCAGCGTCGGGGTTCTCGCAGATGGCGGCCCACACGCCGGCGCGTCCGTCGAACATGTCCATCGACTGATCGAAGAAGAGCCACAGGCGGCCCAGCGGGTCGCTCCACAAGTTCCCCACCAGAACGCTACGTTCTCGCGGCAGGTTCGGGCAGTGGGCGTCGACCACCAGGCGCGGCTTGGACCAGGTCTCGCCGTCGTCATCGCTGGTGGCCAATACGAAGAACGCCTCGGGGCTATCGCCGCCCGCAACCCAGCAGGCCCAGAGGCGACCTTTGGGGGTGCGCTCGATGCCGATGGTCATGCCGTAGTCGAGCTGGTCGTAGTTGTACTTGGGCAAGGGATTTGTGTTGAGCCTAGGGGGAATGAGCGCAAGATCGGCGATCTTCTCCATGACCTCGGTCTCGGGGGTGCGCACTTCCTCGGGCGTCATCGAGGCAAACCGAGCCGAGGTATCTTCGGCAGAGGCGACGAGTACGCCAGGGATTACGAGGACTGCCAGCGGCGTGAGGGGTCTATTCACGTTGTCTCCTTTCCTGTTTCGCTTCCAACGCTTTGCGTTTCGGCCAAAGGATCGCCCTGAACACGACCGACCGTTCCGCCCCTTCCGGCCCCACCAGTCGGTTGGGCGGCGGGCAGTTGTTCGGCGGACGCCCGTTCTCGGGCAAGTCGGGAGGCTCACTCCAGTTCTTCATCTCCCACTCGCTTAATCCACTGCCGCGTCCACTCGACGGCTTCCAAACCGACGTCGACATTGGGCGTGGCCAGAAAGATCATACCCGCGATGCGGCCATCGCACAGCCAGCAGCGACCCAACTCGACCTGCATTTTCATCCGCTCCACGGGGAGCGGCTTGCGCTGATCGAAGTCGTACATGTAGCAGCCCAGCAGCACCGGTTTGCCGGGAATCAGCTTTTCCAGTGCTGCCAGGTTTTCTGGAAGGCGATCGAGATCCGCCGGTCGCCAGGTCCAGAGGCTCACCTGATCGACCTCGTCCAGAAACGGCCTTAACCAAGGCGAGATCTGGCGTACGTAGACCACCGCCGTGATCGGCAGCTTCCTGCCGCGGTAGCGCCGCTCTCCCAGTGCGTGCAACTGCTCCGGCGACAGTGAGGCCGAATAGCGCACACCGTCTTCCAAGACGCCGTCGGCGGAGAAACCGGGATAGGTCGACGAAGCTTCCGCCTCCCAATCGTGTGAGTCTACGCGCTCGCCGTCGCGGAAGAAACGTACTGACTTCAGTCCGCAACTGATCGCACCCTCGGTGTCGTGGGTCGACCGAACCTGGATCCTGAAGACTCGCAAAGGCCCTGCAGGTAGCGCAATACGCAACGACTTGCCGGGTGCATTCGGCAATTCTGCTTCTTGCACCGACGTGAACTGCCTGCCATCGTTGGAGACATCCACCGCGACGTCCTTGCTGCGGTAGTCGCCCGTCCGCCAATCGGTTTGGGTCAATTCCAGACTCCGGCAGTCGATTGCCGCCGGTGCTTTGATGGTCAGCGTGACCGGAAACTGAGGGTGATTCGCCGCCAACCAGATGCGCGGGCGGGCATGGAAAAAATCGTCCAGGATGAATCCGGCAAGGTTCTCGTTCTGTTCGGCCAGCCGAATGACGTGCTGGCGTTCGTCCTCCGACGTCGCACCACCGGCACCGACCAACGACCAGTAGACCCGGTCCAGCTTCTTGAACGGCTCGTAGTACTTCTCGAACGGCGGACGGGGCTCGCCTTGATAACACACGAAGATCAGGTTGCGGATGCCCATCCTCTCGGCCGCCGCGACGGGCTCAATCGTCGACTGCTTGCCCAGCGGCGCAAGGTAGCTGTCGTTGTAGACACCGGCCGGGTGTCCCCAGATCCACAGCCGGTCACGGATTCGGCCCGTCTGGTGATCGGACTCCTTCCGAAGGATGCCCTGCTGGGCGTGCGACTGCTGGGCTTGGGCCTGCACGACAATCGCGGGCATGAGGACAGCGATTACCGCGGCGTGCCGGTTAAGGAGTCTCGACATCCTGGCTTACTCTCTCTCACACTTGGTTTCTTCTTGCTTTGTCCCCCACGCACGTGGGCCTCATACGTACGGACACTCAAGGATTCGCCAGCGACGTCACCGGCACCGCGGATAACCCGTACTCTTCCTTTCCGATCGAATATCAGTACGCTACATCAGGATAAGTGATTCGAAGGACTACGCAAGATCCGAAGCTGGCAATTCTCTGGCCGGCGTTCCTGGGCAAACATTCCCGACATCGCCGCCGGCGCTGTTCGGCATCGGCGGCCGTGCTGACGAGCCAATCCCGGCGACTTTGCTCAACGTGGACCACAAGGCGCTCGTCTCTCAGGCCGACCTTGTTTCTGAGACTCCCATAAGTAGTCCGGTCGAAGGGCAGCCGATCGGCAATGGCCGGATGGGAACGATGGTTTGGACCAGCCCCGAAGCGGTGCATTTTCAGATCAATCGTAACGACGTCTTCGCGGTGAATCGGAACCATGCGGGAGCTCAATTTGGCCCAAGCGATTACTGCGGTGGATGCGCCAGCGTGGTCCTCGAAGTGGGCGGAAAGCCGTTCGCACCCGGTAAGGCGTTCAGGCAGCGGCTCTCGCTCTGCGATGCGGAATCGCACGTCGCCGGCGCGGCGGTCAAGGTCCGCTGCTTTGTCGCCTCGTATGCGGATGTGCTCATTCTGGAGATCGACGATCAGCGGGCCGAACCGCAGCCCTTCCGTTTGACCGTATCGATGTGGCGAGCCCCCGAAGTTGTCCAGGGAAGCCACGCAGCGCGATACCGGTTCTCGGAGTCGAATGACAGCGTGACCGTCGTTCAGACATTCGATGAGAAGGACCACCACTGCGCGTCGGCAGTTGCGGTTCGTGTCGGCGGCGAGGGGACAGAGGTCCAAACTGCGGGCGAGAGACTTCGCTCGGTAGTCGCGCCGGCCAGGCGGGGAAAGCGGATCATCTTCATCGCCAGTGCGGCGTCCCCGGAAGCTGACAACGAGAAGGACGAGAACACCGTGGGGGACAAGACCTCGTCACTTCTCAAAGCTGTCGAAGAACGCTCGTACGACCAATTGCGAGGAGAGCATCTGCGGTGGTGGCACAAGTTCTGGACGCGGACCTTTGTGCGTCTGACAAGCGAGGACGGTGCGGCGGAGGCGGCTCAGCAGGTGCGATACCGGCATTTGTACTACATGGCCAGTTCGTCACGCGGTTCGCTACCACCAAAGTGGAACGGTTCGCTGTTCGCCACCGCGGGAGACAAGCGGCAGTGGGGTTCGCAGTTTTGGGTCTGGACGACGGAGATGCTCTACTTTCCTCTGCCGAAGGCCGACGCGATCGACCTGATGGAGCCGTACTTCAATATGTACGTGCGCCAGTTGCCGAGTTGCGAGAAAGCCGCCCGGCAGCGGTGGGGTTCGCGCGGGGCTTACTTTCCGGAAACGACCGCCTTCGATGGCCCCACGGTTCTTCCTGATGACGTGGCAGCGGAGTTTCAGGATGTCCTGCTCGGGCGCAAGAAGCACACGGAACTGTCACAGCGGGCCCGCGACCTGTGCCGCTTCGACTCCCATCTGCAAGTCGTGTCGTTCCATCCTCGGGAAGACCGATACACGTGGATCAGCCACGTTGCCTCGTCGGGCAGCGAACTCGCCGTGCAGGTCTGGTGGCGGTATCGGTACACGGGCGATACCGAATGGCTCCGCACCCATGCCTACCCGTTGCTGCGCGGGACGGTCGAGTTCTACCGGCATCTGGTCAAAAAGGGTGAGGACGGCCGCTATCATCTTTCGGGAACCAACGCGCACGAGGACTTCTGGGGCGTCAAAGACGGCATCATGGACTGGGCGGCGATCCGCGGGACGGTTCCGCTGGCGATTCGCGCAGCCGAGATTCTGAATGTCGACGCCGATCTACGCGTGAAGTGGAAAGAGCTGCTGGACAATCTGGCGCCCTATCCGATGGGCAGTGATCCGCGGGCGAAAGCGCTCGACGGGGGCGTGCTGGCCGAAGACGTCTGGGCCGTCGGCTATTTAGGCGATGTGAACGGTCAGCACAATCCGGAAGACGTCTGGCTCACTCCCGTCTTTCCTTTTGAGGACTGGACGCTGGAGACGTCTGATTCCGTGGTCGACAGGATCGTACAGCAGACGCTCAATCTGGCGCCTCGACACGCGTCGGTGCTCAAGGGCGCCGGGCTGGGCACGGCGATTCGCACACCGATTGCGGTGTCCCGAGCCGGACGCGGCAAGGAACTGCCCGCCGTCCTGGCGAGCTACTACGCGGCGTTCTCTCCCTTGCCGAACGGCATGAGCCAGTTCGAAGGGCCGACCGCTCCGTCCGTCGAGCACCTGGGGCTCCTCACGACCACTTTGCAGGACGCGCTCGTGCAGAGCGTTTCGCCGCGGCCGGGCGAGCCCGAAATCATCCGCGTCTTTCCAGCGTGGCCAAACGAGTGGCAGGCGTCTTTCCGGCTGTTGACGAGAGGTGGCTTCTTGGTGTCTTCCGCCGCGCGCGAGGGTGAAGTGGAGCTGGTAGAAATCCATTCTCGAAGAGGAGAAACCTGCCGGCTCCGCAACCCGTGGGGAAGGCCGTGCGACGTAATCGAAACGGATGGCGAGGCTCAAGTCCTGTCCGGCGACGTTCTTCGCTTCGATACAAAGCCCGGCAAGGTATACCGCGTGGTCCCGCAGAACAAGCCGACACCCGAGTGCTAGCCGCCGTAAGAGATGATTGAAATGAAACCTGCAAACCTAATTCTGCTATTGTTCGCCGGCACTCTTGTGACGACGTCACCCGTGACGGCGGTTGCCGCCGATCCTGCGTTTCAGGTCTCGGCCGGTCAGCGACAATTGTTCCTGGACGACGTCGGCATCGAACGGATGGATAATATTGCACGCACGGTACATTCGCCGGATCGGCATGCCGACAATCCCCTGCTGAGTCCCGACACTCCCTGGGAGCGCGGTTGCCAGGTCTACGGGACCGCGTACTACGACGAGACCGCTCGGCACTTCAAGCTCTGGTATCTTACGGGTCCAAAAGACCGCGGACTCAAGCCGCTGAAGCTTGACGACTGCGAACGAGCACCCCACACAACCATGGCCGCCTATGCGGAATCGACCGACGGAGTTCACTGGGGCAAACCGAAGCTGGGCCTCTTTCCCTACGACGGCGACAGGCAAAACAACCTGCCGGGCATCGGCCGTTTCAATTGCGAAGGGATTTCGGTGCTGCACGATCCGCGCGACCCGGATCCCAATCGCCGCTGGAAGTGCGTCTACTGGGATCACGGCAGCGGGGGCTGGGAAGTGCGTGACGGCAGACCCTTCTGCAAGGCCGGACTGAAAGACGGCTGGTACGTCGCATTCTCGGCAGACGGCATCCGCTGGAAGCCGTACGACGGGAATCCCGTTATCGAGAAGTACTGCGACACCAATCAGAACGTCGTTTACGACCCGAAACTGAAAAAGTATGTTGGCTTCAGCCGGTTTGGCTTCGGTCGACGGCTGGCACGCAGTGAGAGCACCGACTTCCTTCACTGGAGCGAGCCGACGCTCGTCCTGGAATGCGACGCTGCAGACGGTCCGGGCACGCGGATTTACGGCGCGGGCGTGGACATCTACGAAGGCGTCTACCTGGCCATGATCTGGATCTACCGCGAAGGCGGTGACGGCAAGATCGACACACAGCTTGCCACGAGTCGCGACGGCGTCCATTGGACGCGGGTTGGCCAGCGGGAAACCTGGCTCAAACTGGGCGATGACGACAGTTGGGAAGGAGGCATGGTCCGGAGTGTCGAGCGGATCATTCGTCGCGGCGATCAGCTCTACATCTAATACTGTGACGTCCACGGACCCCACAGCGGACCGAAATTCAAGAAGGTCGTCCGTGAGCATCCCGTGCAGATCGCCTTGCTCATCGTTTCGAACACGATTGTCGCACAGGGTGGTACCGATCCGCGTCAGCCGGCCTTCTCGATCATGGCCTCCCACGCCTGCCGTTGCTCGGTCAGGGCGAGAACGCGATCGGGAACCGTGTCGCCTCGCTCCGCCAGCGCCCAGCCCGCCCAGTTCGCCTTCACGAGCAGATCGACCATGAGCTGATAGGGGTATTCGGGGTCGCCCAGGTCGTGAACGTGAATGACCCGAGAGAGGAAGTCCTTGACCAGGTTGAAATTCGCTTCAAAACCCTGGCCCCGCGCATCTCGGGCGTCGCAATTCAGGCGCACCCGCACGCTGCCCTGGGTCACGCGATCCATGATGGCCCGCAGCGTGGGCAGCTCTCCGGCCGGGCCGTGGGCCTCGAGCGACACTTCCTGGCCCAGGTCGGCGGCGACGGCGCCCAGTTCATCCACGGCCCGCGCGATCTGCTCGATGGTCCTTTCGCGAGGGACGCCGGGGTGGAACTGGTTGGGAAACACGCGCAGGACGTCGCAGCCGACGTCGTGGCTGAGCTGCAGGTGCGCCTTGGCCGCCTCGATGGCCGTCCGGAGTCGGTCCGGCTCCGGCCAATCCATCCGTTCGCTGCAGGCGAGGCTGACGACGTGGACGGGGGCGTCGGCGAACCGCTTCTTCACTTCGGCGCGCTCCGACGCGCCGAGGGTCACTTCGACGCCGTGCGCGTAGTTCGCGCTGGTCCGCAGCTCCACACCGTACACCCCGGCCTTCGCGCAGTTGGCGATCAGCGTGGGGACGTCCCAGTCCTTCCCCCAGGTGTACGTGGCCAGGCCGAACGGCATTGCCGACCTGGCCGGCGGCTCGGCCGCCCCCAAGGGAGAAGGCCGCAGACCGCCGAGCGAGCAGATGCCCGCGGCGGCTCCCGCGGCGCCGGCCAGAAAACCTCTGCGCGAAATCGTCCGATGGTTGGTAGTCATGGAATGCTCCTTGGTCCTGCGATTACACCTCTTCCGGCACCACAAACGGCGCGCGGTATTGCCGAGAGACGAGCTGGTTCGCCGCTTCGCTGAACTCGCCGACGAAACGCTCCGTGTCCGGATCGAAAGCGAGCATTGCGCCCAGCGTGGCGGGCGTCCTGTCGAGGTCCACTCCGTTGGCCGACAGGTGGGCATGGAACCGCTGGTAGGCGGCCGACAGCTCCTGGTTGCCTTCGATGCGCTCTCCGATCTCGCGGTCCGGCATCGTCTTGCCGACGCGGTGCGAGATGTTGCCCAGGTGGACCAGCACGGCCGAGAGGTGCCCCTGGAGCATGTCGCTCACCAGGTCGTCCGCGCGGCGGCTGCGCACGGCCTGGATGAAATTATGGTTCAGAGGCGGGGTGGTCGGCTGGAACTTCACGATCTCCCTGCCGTCGGTGTCGAAGGCCGCATGGCTGCTCACGGTGCTGATCACGTACCCGTGCTCGCAGTGAATGACCTTGCCGATCGGGATTCCCTGATACGAATCCATCGCGCCCGCGCCCCAGGAATCCTTTCCGGCAACGCCGTTTGCCAGGAAGGACCCGTCCTTGGGCAGGTTGCGGTACTCGCTGAGGACCGGCGCGGGCTCGTAATCGTAATACACGATCAGGGTGTTGGGCGTCTGGCCGTCATCCTCGTAGCCGAACCGCCCGCCAATGCCGATGACGTGCCGCGGCAACCCGCCGCCGACGAACATGCGGCAACCGTCCAGGTGGTGAATGCCCCAGTTCCCCATCTCGCCGTTGCCGTAGAGCCATTGCCAGTGCCAGTCGTAGTGCAGATTCTCGCGCACCAGCGGCTCGATCGGGGCCGGGCCGGACCAGAGATTGTAGTCGAGCGTGGACGGAATCGGCTGTGGGCCGCCCACCTTGCCGATGCTCGTGCGCGGCGAGAAGTGTACGTGGCGAACCATCACGACCTTGCCGAGGTTCCCCTGACGCACGTAGTCCAGCGCTTCCGCGTGGCCGTTCGGAGCGCGCGATCCGTTGGGGCATTGCACGATGCGCTGGTACTTGCCGGCGGCCTCGACCATCTTCCGGCCTTCGAAGACGTTGTGGGAGGCGGGCTTCTGGACGTACACGTCCTTGCCGGCCTGGCAGGCCCAGATCGTCACCAGCGCGTGCCAGTGATTGGGCGTGGTGACCACGACGGCGTCGACGTCTTTGCTCTCCAGAAGCTTGCGCACGTCGGTGTACGCGGCGACCTGCTCGTTACGCTTCTGAAAACTTTCCACCTCCGGGCCGAGATTGGCGTCGTCAACGTCGCAGAGGGCGACGATGCGAACGCCGGGGATCTTCCGGAAACTGCGGATTTCGTTCCTGCCCTGGCCCCCGATCTTTGTCCGCGAGCCGACGCCGACCACGGCCAGCCGGACGTCGTCGTTGGCGCCGGCGGCTCGCAACCACGGGGAAGCGCAGAGGCTGGCTCCGGCAAACGCGGCGGAGGCGGCCGCCGATCGCTTGAGGAAACTGCGGCGGGAAGCACGGTTCATGATCGCTCCTCCAGAATCAGGTGCGCACTTGACGGGCTCCCAGCCTGCCCGTGGACGCCGGAGCCGAACCCATGTTAACAGAGAAGCTCGCGACTTTCCATGTGGCGCCCCATGTGAGGTCCGGAATGGAGCCTCCCGGGCGTTCCCGACTCGCGGCAACCGGGCTGGGCATCTATCACGGATCTCCTCCCACGAAAACAGCCGTTTTCATCCTTGAGGGTGGACCGCGCAACAGGAAGCCGCGGCCGGCCAGTGGCTGCTGGAGTAGATGCCTTGCCTGTTGCAATGCCTTTCAAACTGTGCCAGAATTCCGTCAACGAGTGTGAGTCCGCAGCAGCCCGCAACAAACACGAGCCGTGATCGCGCCGGGCGCACGGGGGAGGTTCTCCTATGAAACGTCGCCGAATGTTGCAGTCGTTGGGGGCCGCGGTGCTGGGGTGGCCGCTGGCCGCTCGATGCGGATGGGCGGAACAGAAAAGCCCGCGCAAGATCCTCTTCTTCAGCCGCAGCGCGTTGTTCGAGCACCCGGTGATCCGCCGCGAGGGCGGCCAGTTGTCGTTTGCCGAGAAGGCCCTGGTCGAGATGGCCCGGCAGATCGACTGCACGGTCGACTGCACCAAGGACGGCCGGGTCTTCGAGCGGGACCTGGACGCCTACGCGGCCGTGGTCTCGTACACCTGCGGCAGGCCGGAGCATCTGCTGAAGCCGATCAAGGCGGACGGCCATGACGGCAACCAGCCTCTTTCTGAATCCGGCTGGAACAACCTGGATGCGGCCGTACGCGAAGGAAAGCCGTTTGTGGCCGTCCATCCGGGGCTCTGGCTGTTGCCCGAGGCCGCCGGGGCCGACTGCCTGGGACACGGCAGCCAGCAGGTGGCCCGGATCAACGTGGTCTCGCCCCAATTTCCGGGCGCTGAGCAACTGGGGGAATCGTTCTCGATGCTCGAGGAGTGGTTCTCCCTGATGCGTTTTGCCGAGGACCTGCACGTGGTCCTGGTCCAGGATTGTGCGGGAATGGACAAGAAGGCCGCGGTCGATCGTCGCTGCTACGACCGGTCCCCCTTCCCCTGCACCTGGGCCCGCATGCACGGCAAGGGACGCGTGTTCTACACCTCCCTGGGCCATCGCGAAGACGTGTGGTCGAGTAAGATCTTCGAGCAGATCTTGTTGGGCGGAATGTCGTGGGCCTTGGACCGGATGGAGGCCGACGTCACGCCCAACCTCGACCAGGTCGCGCCGCAGGCCAACGAGTTCATGAAGCAGTGAGACAGCCCCCCAGGAGAACTGGAAATGACCAACGCAGCACACGCGACGACGTCAACAGCACATCGGCCGTCGGCGGCGCGACTGACGCGGCGGGACTTGTTGAAGACCGCGGCGGCGGCCGGACTGGCGGCCGTGCCTTGCCTGGTCCCGGCGCGGGCGCTGGGGAAGGACGGCAACGTTGCGCCCAGCGAGCGGATCCTGCTGGGCGGCATCGGGCTGGGCGGCCGGGGCCGGAGTGTACTCAGCGGGATGCTCGGCGAACCGGACGTGCAGTTCCTGGCCATCTGCGACACCAACCGCAGCCGACGCGAGATGGTCAAGAACATGGTCGACGCGAAGTACGGGAACAAGGATTGCGCCATGTCTCGTGACATTCGCGAGTTCCTGCCCGAACGTACGGACCTCGACGCCGTCGTGATTGCCACCGGCGACCGCTGGCACGCCCTGGCGTCGATCATGGCGATGCGGGCGGGCAAGGACGTCTACTGCGAAAAGCCCTCCTCGATGACCATTGCGGAAGGGCGGATGGTGGTCGAGACGGCCCGGCGCTACCAGCGCGTGTATCAGAGCGGCACGCAGGGCCTGAGCTGGCCCAATCGCGTGTTCGGCATCGAGCTGGCCCGCTCCGGCCGCCTCGGCAAGCTGCATACCGCCTACGCTCAAATCGCTCCGTGGGAGGATGCGCTGATGCGTCGTGATTGGCTGCCCGCCGAACCCGAGCCGCCGCAGGACGAGCTGGACTGGGACGCGTGGCTCGGTCCGTGCCCCTGGCGGCCGTACAACGCGGCGTACGTCCGCGGCGCGTGGCGAGGCCACTACGATTTCCACACCAGTTGCATCGGCGAATGGGGCGCGCACACGATCGTCCAGGTTCAGGCGGGGATCGACGCGCGGAACACTTCGGCGATCGAATACGAGTAC
>Ga0307379_10002828_pt1 | contig 25418 bp, 21 predicted proteins | sample UN2MG_FD_202237 | JGI IMG/M metagenome (GOLD analysis project Ga0307379, IMG submission 202237) | Soil microbial communities from Risofladan, Vaasa, Finland - UN-2 | ecosystem: Environmental > Terrestrial > Soil > Coastal area > Acid sulfate soil | place: Finland: Risofladan, Vaasa | collected...
GCGAGAGCAAGAAGGCATGAAGCTATATCGCGATGTTCTTGCCCTGTGTGGTGAAAACGAAGGTACTCGACAATTGCTTGAGGGAAACATAGCCATTGAGCAAGAGCACATTGATGATCTGTGGAGATATTTGAGGAATCCCGAGTTGGTTAAGGCTAACTTCTCTTCGGGTCGAGACACTATGCCTTCGGAGAAACACGCAAAAAAAGAGTACAATGACAGCTTTGCTAGATACCCAGGAGGGATAAGTGGTAGTTCAACCCCCGACTTGCCTGAGCGTGGCAAAGATTGGCATGATGAAATAGATGACGATAAAGAACAGAAAGAAGCACAAGAATCGTTTAAAGATCCTGTCAATCTGCTAGAGAAGCCGAGTAAACACGTAACCAAAGGATTCAACGCTGCTGCAGTTAAGGCACTTTCCGGTGCTCCGCTATTTGTAAAAGGACCACTGGTACCTCCAGCAGAGAAACGATTCCTGGTTACTCAAGGATATTCCGAGGAGGAGATCGATTCTGGAAGAATTAAGCTGACACCAATGCTTCGAGCAGAGTATAATCGCTGGCTCACTGGGTCGGTAAGGAAATCAATGAGTAAGATCAGTGGTCGGTGGAGCTAGCAATGCTAGATTATTTGTCATTGCAAGCACCTACTAATACTTCATCAGTTATAACAGAAGCACCGTTCTCACAGATTATTTCTGAAGTAGAGCAGCTGAAAGAAGCTACTTCTGCTATTCCTGCTATGATGAGATCAGACCCTAAAGCTTTTGAGAAAGCTTGGCGGACTATGTCGAAAGACAAGCCCGACCGTGGTCCCAAATCTGCTTTCTTTGATCCACTATCCCTTCAATATGCCCTTGGGTATAAGGATAGAAAATACTCCCTTACCTACGACACACTGAAGAGGATGGCTACTCAGCTTGGCGTAGTAGCTGCTATTGTGAATACGAGAATTGCTCAAATTGCAGCATTTTCTCAGCCTTATCGGACCACAAAGTCTCTAGGGTACATTATCAGGCACAAAGATCCAGAGCATTCCACCACTTCCAGTGAGCGCAGGTTTATTCAACAGTTGGAGTCTTTTATAGCTAGCTGTGGTGAACCGGGTAGAGAGAATCCTTATACTCGACTAAAGAGACCTAAATTTGAGTCATTCTTGAAGATGATAATTAGGGATACTTTAATTTATGATCAGGTTTCTTTTGAAATCGTTCCGCGCAATAACGGTATCCCGTTTGAGTTTCGCGCAATAGACGCTTCTACCATTCGTCTTGCTGCTCCAAGTCAAGATGCGTCGTCGTCGATGCAGTACAGTTACCACCAGAGGAATCTTATTCAGGGAATGACTGGACCTACTGCTAGTAGATTTGGAAATATGTACACGGGAGAGCAGTACGGGTCTGGGCAACCCTCTGAAGAAGTGATCAGTTGTGTGCAGGTGGTGAATGGTCAGATTCAGAATGTATACACATTCGATGAGTTAGCTTTCGGAGTAAGGAACCCACGGACTGATATTTATGTTCAGGGATACGGATTTGGAGAGCTGGAGCAACTGATCACAATCATTACCAGCCTTCTATATGCTGAGGAGTACAATAGGCGATTCTTCATGCAAGGAGCCCACCCTAAAGGTATTTTAAACTTCAAGGGAGACAATTGGACTCCAGATCAACTCGAAGCTTTTAAGCGACAGTGGATAGCTCAGGTAGCCGGTACCCAAAATGCATGGAAAACTCCCATCACCCAATCTGAAGGTGTTGAGTGGATTAACATGCAGATGACAAATCAAGATATGCAATTTAACGTTTGGGTGGAGTACCTCCTTAAAGTCGCATGTGCAGTTTTTCTCATCGATCCGGCAGAGATCAATTTTGATCTTCATGGTGGAGTACAGCAGACTCCTCTATTTGAATCTTCTCAAGAGTGGAAGCTGAAAGCTTCTCGTGATCGTGGTTTGAAACCACTTCTCAGATTCATAGCTGGCCTCGTTAACGAGCACGTTATTGACAAGATCGATGACCATTTTGTTTTTGAATTTGCTGGTCTCGATGAGCTTACTGAGCAAGAAAAACACGAGATGATTAAAGAGCAGATTCAGAGCTACATGACTTTGAATGAGGCTCGTCGTTCTTTGGACCTTCCAGATATTGCTGGAGGTGTAGGTGATTTACCGCTGAATCCAACGCTTGTACAGCTCCTTCAGTTTATGGACCAGAAGCAACAGCGTGAGGATGAGGCAGATCAGCAGCAACAGCAGGCACAACAACCTGCAGCAGAGCCACCTGCTGATCCACAGCAAGAACTGAAAGCAGCTCATGCTCAGCAAAAAATACAGCAGGGTCAGGAGAAGCATCCCATTGAGATGGAGATGTTGAAACAAAAACTGATTCAGGCTGGTGGGCAGGTACCAGAACCTCCACTTCCACAAGAAGGGGAAGAAGTTCCTGCTAAGGCTGATAATCAACCTTTGTCTAAGTATGCTGATCTGATTGGCAAAGCTAGTGATTTCAGTTTAGACGACTGGATTACTAGGATGAGAGAGATGGACGATGAGTAAGAAACCATTAGATGAACCTAAAGAGTTGTACAGTCACGCTTATGACGTACCCGACTCTGAGATGGGAAAATCGGAGGATAGAATGTCTAACAAATCACTTCAGGCACTCAACGATCTGTCTTCAGTAGTTGAGAAATCTCAGAGGACGGACAAAGCCAACTTGGGAACCCTTCAGTATGATGCAGGGGCGAAGAAGATGACCTTTGGCGGAAAAGAAGCTGAAGGTCTTGGTATTGCGGGAAAGGAGCCAGGAAAGGTGGGAGATGTTCATTTCAAATTTCCAGGTGAGGGCGAAAAGAAGGAGGGAAAGACTGGACCAACTCCTCCTCCTCTTCCAAAAGATGCCAGTGTAGGAGCTGACAAAGCTATGCCGGGCGGAATTGGATCAATTGGCGGTGGCGTTAAAGGTGGAAGCGGTGGAGGAGGTCTCGTGAAAGCGATGACAGCTTCAGCTATGCCAGCTGTCAGAGGTGCCAGACTTCGTGCAGGTGAGATGGACATACATCGTTCGGCTACGATGGGGATGACTCGGGGCAATGCTAAGTTTGCCAAAGATGTCCATACAGGTCCTCTCTGTGGAGAAGTTATCGAACAGGTTGAAGAGGATGCTGTACGCAGAACTAAGCAGCCTATACATAAATCTTGCCTTGGTTGTGGACGCAGGTACATAATCAAGAGCATGAATGATTCCTGCCCAACTTGTGCTCTTAGTAAATCCCATATGTGCCAGGAATGCGGTTATCAGTTAGTGAAGAGTCATGGTGGATTTGCTTTTTGCCCGATCTGTGGCTAGGAGATAACAATGTTTTTGTATTTACGTCATAATTTAGTAAAAGCTTCACCTGAACCAAAGGTGACTAAGCTTCCTTCGTCTGGTCCAGAGCACTCAAATATTCCTCCGTTGTTGATGAGATTAAAGCCAACGAAGGTAGGGAGTCCTGATCGAAAAACAGGAAGACTTTCTAGGGATTACGCAGGTACAACTGAAGGTAGGTCTCCTTATCGTTGTAATCCAAAGAATGGTGGCTGTGGAAAGAATGTGATTCCAGCATCGACTTCGAAGCACGATACTATCGAAGAGGCAGCTAAAATTGCTGGAAAGACTGGTGGAGAGATCGGTAACACAACTAAGGATGGATCTATTTTAGTTCATCGACCTCATCGGGTAGTGGAGGGAGCCAAAAGTACTCCATTAAAAAATCCTGTTGAAGTTAAGCATCACCCAAAGACAGGCGGGTCTGGATTGTGTCCAGATTGTCATGACAAGTGGGGAGGGTTCGATAAGCCTCATGTGATCTCAAGAACGGTTAGCAAAAGTATTGAGCTGTTGAGTCAGATGTTGAAGGGGTTCGGTCCTGCAGGTGAGGGGTTTGGAAAGCCTATGGAGAAGAGGAAGGGAGAATCTTCCAACGAGTTTATGAGTAGAACTATTAGACACTTGATGAAAGACAAAGGGTATGATCAAAAACGTGCGGTAGCTGCTGCTTACCAAATGACAGGTCAATCTAAAACAGGAAAACCAGTAGCCAAAAGTCTGTATTTGGCTTTGTAGGAGAACAATATGTCAAATAACCCATATGCTGGAGCTGTTCCTCTGAACTATAGACAGGGAACTGAAGAGCAAGTGGCCAGATCTACTAGTTTCCGTCCAGGGGAGACGCATAAGCCGGAGTATCGAAATCAGTACAATGATCGTACTATTTTACCCAGAAATGAGGGATGTACTCCGCTGCGTCGGTACCCTGACGGACGACTAGATTTTCAATTTGTTGCGTCTCATATCATCGACATAATTCACAAGATCAAAGATGGCGGAAATGTTACTGAGTTTGAGAAAGCTCTGTTGACACTTACGTTGCCAAAGCAGTTTGGCAGACTTGTAGATCCGAAGATAGCTCAGACGATGACTAAAATTTCAACTGATGAACGCTTGGCAATAGCGATGTTACTCGACAGACACCAGCGAGAAGAGCTGAATTGGAATGCTGGAATGGGTGGCGGTAGCGTTCCAGGTCGAGGTTCGTCTAGGAGCTAATGTGGCTGAGAAGACGGATTATGCGCTGGAGGAGTTTACAAAACACAATCCGGCATCTAAGAAATTAGTCAGCTTTTGGAATGAGAGTTATCAGATTTTTTCTAAGTCGCTGGCTAGAGAGATTAAAAAGGTAATCGATGAAGGGACTCGCACAAAAAGTACGTCTGGGTCAAAAACTAACTCCTGAAGGAAAGCGAGTCCTTCAAATCTTGCAAGTCGAATATCTGATGACCAAGGAAGCTGCCCTCCGACTTATACGTGATGGAGGGATTCTTCTTGCTACAGCTATGCTTAGGAGAGGTCACTGATGCGAGCTGATCTAATTGTAAAGCGCCCATTGCGACCTGCAGGTAATCAAGGATTGCCTCTCTATGTTTATGGGCAAAAACCTGAGATACCGATGTTGAGGGCTCCTTCTTATCCTCTCTCTTTTGAGCGGTCGATGCATTCGGGGTATTTAGTTTCCCTCTTGCAGAAGGGGGCGGATATTGATCCGTGGGACATTACTACTGAGAGATCGATGTGTTTGAGTAAAGCAGGATTAGCTCAGAAGGTGAGTACAGATTCTAGTGTTGATCCCTATGGTAAGACTCAATTTAGAGCAACCCCCTCGGTTAGCAAGCCTAAGCTTAGCGTAGTTCCGCCAATGCGCGAGCCTGTTAGTCCTAAAGGTATTGGGGAGAAGCCTCCGACTAAGGAAGGAGAAAAGGCTGAATTCTTTAACTTTCTAGAAAATAAAGATCCTAAGTTGGGGGAAGAAGGACCAAAGCCTAGAACTAAGACTAGAGTATCTGAGATGAAGGATTTATATGCAGATAGTCCGAGCCAGATTAAAGGTCGTCCTGCGATACATCAAGATTCTCCAGACGTGTCGAGTCCTGAGCATAAGTTGGCTGCGGCTAAATCTGGGAGAGACTATCACTACTCTAATCATATGTACCATGCGGGTCAGTCAAGGGATGCAGGACTACCAGAAGCCCAACGCAAAGACCATGCACAGTTAGCTGCTCAACACGCTCACGGGTGGAAGGTTTCGGATTTACATGTTCGATCACACGAAAGTATGGGGACTAAAGATACTGAGAAGCACCATGCAGATTGGTCACAGTATCATAGACTGAATGCTGATCGCCATAAGGAGAATCCGGCTAAAGAGAGTGGAGTACCTGATACTACCCACGCTACTTCTATGTCACGACACAAGTTCCATGACTCCCGAGCTGGATTCATGCCTGGGGAGATTGAGCACGTTGGGCAGTTACATGATTTTACAACTGCTGGTTCCAAGGTAACCAAGGTACCGAAAGAACAGAAAGTGCCAGCTAAGCTTCAATCAGCCAGTCACCTTCAGGTTCCTACTCCTGATACAGGATCATTTGCTGCAGGGGCTAAGCCAGCTGGTGAGAGTGCTGATACTATGAGCCTAAAAATTAAAAAGTCTTTAGATGATCTTTTTTCGATGGTATCAGCATAAATGGCAGCTCTAACTAAAGAGCAGATCAGCAGGCTTATTGAGCTGATTCGAGATCATACGAGTTGGTTAAGTTTTCGCTTGATGGGTTCGAGATACGTGGATCAGTTTGAGATTAATAGGTTGAAAGCCATGGGGACGCTCCCTATGGATGTACAGATAGACTCAATGGAGTACGCCTTTGTTCTCGGTAAGCTTGAGGCTGTGCTAAAAGAGGCTGAGTGGAAAAATTTGTCTTGGAATGAATTGGTATCCAAGACTGAGAGAGGGCTTACAGATATCCAAGAACTTCAAATAGAATCAGCTGCTCTATCAGCACAGGGAGTTTTTAGAGGTCTGGAGCAAGAGATACAGCAAGGTCTCTTCAGAAATATGGCAAATGCTGTTCAGACAGGAGTCAGTAATGCTACGGTAAGAGGTGTTATTGGGGATGAGATTCAGACAGCTGTCGAGACTCGAAAGACCTACCTTAAAGTAGCTGAGGAGTTTGAGGAGAAGCTGAAAGAGCCTAAGAGGAATTGGGAGAGGGTAGCTATAACTGAGATGCATAACGCACGACAGCAAGGTGTTGTCGCTGCTATTGTAAATAAAGAGGATGTGTACCGACATTCTGATGGTGAAGATAGTGATGTAACTATTCAGCTTGATCCTAAAGCATGTGATGATTGTAATCGAATCTACATGGATAAGAAGACGGGCAATCCTAAGATTTTCAAACTATCCGAGCTATTGGCAAACGCGGGGACGAATTATATTCGCCCATGGCGTCTAAATGCTAGGCCAGTAGTCCCTCCCCTGCACCCAAACTCTATTGCTGGTTATGCAGTTGTTGAGGGTAATACTATTGCGGCAACTAAGATGTCATACACGGGGAAGATTAGGGAAATCGTAACAGCTCAAGGTCGAACGCTTCCCGTTACCCCAAATCACCCGATAGCAACCAGCAGGGGATTTATTCCTGCTGGTCAGGTTCAAGAAGGAGATTATCTCCTGTCTTACAATGAGGGGATCGAACAGGCAAATGTATCTAGGTCCACTTTTGTATCTGGATCCCCTGTCTTTCCTCCAGAGAATGGTCAGCACGGACCAACCAAGATCGAGGAGGTATTCCATACGCTGTCTCTCATGAATAAGCCCCTCTCCATAAGGAGGCTTGGCAGCGAGTTCCACGGCGATGCGGCGTATGGGGATGGCGACATCGAGATTGTATATGCCGACAGCAAATTGCGGGACAGCACTGAGACCACAGACGTTGATCAGATCCAGCGTCTCTTGCTCGAATCGGCCAAGTTTTCTTCCCTTGCCGTTCAGCATAAGCGCCTTGGCACATCGCTTTTTATGGGTGACGGAGTTGGTCTTTCCGAGACGATTTCCACTCATACTTCGGAGTCTAGCAAATCCTTCAGTCTCCCATCTGAGACGTTGTGCGTCGGATCTACCTCGCACTTGGATACCCTGCTCCTTGAAATGGGCGGTCAGTTTACAACGCGAGATGCCAGTTTCTGCGGAAATCTTGTAGAGGGACTTCCCAGCTTGGTGTTGCAAGATCAAGTTGTCGAGATTAGGGATGTTGACTATTCTGGTCATGTGTATGATCTCCAAACAGTGAGTGGAGTCATTGTATCTGAAGGATTAATAATAAGCAATTGTTTCTGCAGATTACGCTATGTGCCGCGAGGGTGGGGATGGAATAAGAAGAGGAGAATGACTGTTATGGATAAAGAAGAATATGAAAAGAGGCTCAAAAAGAGCGTAGAGATTTTGCGTAAATCAAATGAAGAATCCGAGGATCCTCCGGGTAGTCACTCTCTACTACATTCAAGTCTGTCCTCAGTACAGATACCAACTAAAGAAGAGATCTATCAAATTCATGATAAGAATGAGGCTGACAAGCTAGTTGATAAGCTTCGAAACTTAGGAGAGCTTCACTCAGACGATGCTGATGCGTATCACCACATTCAAGATTTGATTAATTTCGCGTTGGATCAGTCTTATGTACTTGATAATGGTGGTCTAGCGGAACCGGAGCCAGAAAATGTCCAATAGTAATATGCAAAAAGCACTGGACATCTTAAAGTCCATTAATAAAGTACAGGTAGAAAAGATTCCTGGTGGTGCTGCAGCAGGAAAGGAGTCGAAAGATTACGACTCTGATCAACTGAAGATTGGTACACAGCACGAACTTGAACATGGAAAAGACCAAAAACTGGCTCAAGAAATAGCCATGGATCACTTGGAAGATGATCCTAATTACTATCGAAAATTGGAGAAATTCGACAAAGCTCAACCAGGAGAAGAGTTAGACGAGTTTCGTGGAGGAGACCCAGAGATAGCTCAGGAGAAAAAAGAAGAGAAAAGAGAAGAGCAAGAGTTAGAGAAGGCCGGTGCTGGTGAGGAAGCTGGAGAGTTTAGAGGAGGAGACCCAGAGCTAGCTCAGCAGAAAAAAGAAGAGAAAAGAGAAGAAGCTGCTGGCGCTGGTGAGGTAGATGAACCAGCAGAGGAAATGGATCAGGATGAGGCAGACGAACTGATTGCAGAGGAGGCTGAAAAGGAGGAAGAGAAGTCGGTGAAGAAGGCTATGCCTCTAACGTCATCTCAGGTTTCTCCAGTAGATACTCTAGAAGATTATCGTCCGCGAGATATCAATGGTGACCCTCTGGATAAAAAACCAGAATATGCGATGCCCGATATCAAAATAAGCCCTACACGTAGAGGGGCTAATCAGTTTAGACCGTGGTCTGAGGTTACTGGAATCAAGATTCCTCTCACAGGCAACCCGTGGATTCATATGAAGCGATGGTTGATGCGTGGAGACGACAAGAGGGCTATTGAAGAGAATGATAAGTTGTCTCGTTGTATAGATGAGTCTTTTTACGAGTATCTGACTGACTTTGCAAAAGCAGGTGTGGAAAAGCTTCTAATACTGAATCATGGACTTATGTTTGACCCCTATTGCTTCGGTACTTTGGTCAAAGCTGCGAAGTGGGAAGTTATTCCTGGTCATAAGTACATCTATCGTGAGTGGAAAGGGGATGCTTGGCGGTATACCTATACTGATGGGATTCACAATAATCACGGAATTCAGCATGCAGGTAATCAGCAGGGTCATACAGTAGAGGCGCATGATGATTGGCACCAGCAAGACCCAGAGCACAAAGACCCGAAGGGTGGCTTCGAGCATGCTCAACAAAAAGTTATGGAGACAGGTGGGGTATTTCCTCTTACGATCAACAATCCAGATACTCCCACAGGAGAACCTGTACCGGAGAAATTTCACCTAGTCGTTAGACCTGGAGGTCAAGCAAAACCGCTGGAACTACATCGAGACGAGGGACAAGATCCTTCAAAATTGAAACCATCTAAGGCTGACAAACGGATGAGGAGCTTCGATGATCTGGAGCATCATTTTCGTAAGACTCAGCATGTCAGTACAGAGCTTGGACCGGATGGAACTCCGTATCTGCAGTGGTATATTGGAAAGCCTGGGAAGTCTAAAACAGGGAAAGAAACTACTGAAAATCGTCCATACGTGAGATTCATTGAGTCTAGTCCTCATTACCAAGAGTATGGATTCCAAACCAGCAAGAGCGGAGCTGGCTGGTTTCGACCATTTCGCAGTATTGAGGGGATCAAGAATCATCTGCAAAAAGTGGCTGAGCAGCATACTCAACTTAGTCAAGATAAAGTATCCACGAGGGATATTAAACCTGCTGAGAAGGGTAAGACTTGGGCAGAGACTATTGAGTCTGGGGCATTCTCAGGAGCTAAAAAGAAAGTAGATATTGCCTATAAGAATACAGAAGATCCCAAGAAAGGCGGTAAACGTCGAGGTGTGATGCGAGTGGATTGGGAATCTGGTGCTGAGCAGCAACGAGTTACAGGAGGAATTAGGAGAGAATTCGAAGGCATGTCGGTAAAGATTGCGAATGATCTTGTACGAGAGGCTAACAAGAAGCGGATGGAACAGGGTAAGATGCCGATCACCGGCAAATCAAAAGGCCGTATGATTGGCAATTTGATCTCTACTCCTGCCGTTATTGCAGTGAATCGTGCTCTTGATGGGTACACCCCTGGTAAGGCTAAGTTTTCATCATATCTGTACAGCCATATGCAGGGAGAAATGCTCAATGAGATGAGAGCAGCGTCAGGTGGGGAAATCGAACGACATACGGCAGCTACTGATACTTCTGACCTATTTAATTCAGGTAAATCATCTGAAGGAAGCAGAGTACCTAAAGCACGCATGTCGGCGCACAATGCTGCGATTGATGCAAGTGATAAGACTCCGCAAATCGAACACGAAGATCTCCGAGAGTGGGCGAACAGAGCAGAAGAGCACATGTACAACCACTACATGGCAGCTTTGGAGAGCGACACAGAAGATGCTGCTGAGATCGATATTAAGATGGCGCAGGTTCAGGATGAACTTGAGGGAGCTGTCAAAAGTGGGGATTACACAAAGGTGTTGTCTCTTATAAATAACCACACAGATCCCAAACATGGAGGAATTCAAAACTTCTTGCCACCACTGGAGATCAAAAATCGTGCAGAACTTCATAGTCAGATGGATGATGCAGTAAAGAGGGGAGAGGTTGAACAAGCCTTAAAGCAGGAGTATGGGGACGGCAGGCTTGGAGAGACCCTTTCCGATATTGATAACTCGATTCCTGAAGAGGAGCGAGATGAGGGAGTGTTCTTCAGCCCAAGTATGAAGAAGAGGATCAAGAATGAAGGACTACAGACATTTAAAGATTTGGCTGTGTCTATTCAGAGAGATCCGTCTATTTCCCTGGGAGAGAAAGCAAAGTTCAACTCAATCGCAGAGTGGGTTAAGCGTGATTCGACTCTGTCAGCAAAACACGGTCCAGTACCTAGATCTGAGGAGTTGGAGAAAGCTCTCGATATATTGAAGGCCAATCTTCCAATACCTCCGCAGACTCTTGATCAAGACAGTGGTAAGAAGGACGAAGGAGTGAATCCACTTGGAAGAACCGAGCAAGAAGAACAACCAAATAATAGTCCTCCTGACGTGCAGTACATCGGGAAGAGAGGTGAGCCAGAGGCACCGCAGTTTCTGTATGAGACTTCAGGTGTTAAGAACATCGTGTACGGGACTAATGCCCCAAAGGACAGCAGGGATTATGACGAAGTATTGGGAGATCCTGTATTCGACCCGCACGAGCCACATCCCGAAACTCAACCGGAGTTTTTTGATGAGCAAGGACGAAAGTTGAGTGGTCCTGTTCCTGAAGATGTAGAAGTAGAGGACAATCCAGAATACGACGAGGATAGAACGAAAGGTAACTTTTGGGTCAAGAGGTATACCGATCCGCAGACAGGAGAACCTGTTTACATTTATCTTCATCGTGATCAGATTTTAGATCCACGGTTGAAGAATAATATTGAGATCAAGTATCTCGATGAGCAACTGCCAAAAATACGAGCGTGGTATCAAGAGAAGATGATGTCCGCTGACCCACATGACCGTGCAGTAGCACTATTGACTGCGTTAGTTGATCAAGCAAAATTCAGGATCAGAGAAGTCTTGCTGGGGTTGCGTGTCAAGGATGTAACGGTACATGATCACACTAAAATTACTGTAAGACTTCCTCATGGCGGTTCAACTGATGTCACAATGGATAGAACTCCTATGAATGTTTTGAGAGAGATCATGAGTGGGAAGAAAGAAGATGATCTCATATTCGAAGTGAATGGAGATAAATTCGATTATGAGACGTTTGCTAGGTTCATGAAGGATAACTTCGGAGTCCTGCCGTCATTCTTTCACACTTATCATGTGACGGAGTTGTTTTCAAAAGAATTTCATAAGTTAGTTCGTAAGGATACTGAAGAGCTGTCTTCAGATCGTATGGATGAGTTGAAGCAAGAGGCGCTAAAGAAGGTGGCAGATGTTCTGCATATCCATGATCCAGAATTCCTTGAGTCGCATCTGGACCCAATTGCAATGGAAGCTCTATATTTGGCTGCTCATACGACTGACAAAAAGCATCTCAGTAAAGGGTCTTTTAAGCTTCAAGGAAGACTTTCATTCCAAGGATTGCCCGTTTCTATTGAGAATAAAAAAGGATCAGTAAGAAAGTGGTACGACCCTCACGGCGAGGAGAGTGGCCAGACTAAGATGCATTTTGATTATGGATACATCAATGGAACCTGTGGTGTAGACGGTGATTATGTCGATGTGTACATTGGACCAAACAAGGAATCTAAAACAGTGTTTGTGGTCCATCAGATGAAGAAGCCAGATTTCAAAAAGTATGATGAAGATAAGGTCATGCTTGGGTTTGATTCAGCAAAAGAGGCCAAGTCAGCCTATCTAAAGCAGTACAATGATCCTGGATTCTTTGGTGCCCTGGACGAGATTCCAATGAACGCATTCAAAAAGAAGGTACTAGCTACAGCTGAACGACCTTGTATGATAAAGTCGTGGCATGTCGCGGTAAACCCGCCTGACAGAGATCCTGATGAGACAATGTTCTCTCAATGGGTCCATTCCTATCCCATACACGAGCACTATTTTCATTGGGATGCTTATCAAAAGAAAGCTGAGGATGCTCAGTTTGAAGACATCGCTAGGATTGGACTGATCGGCGGAACGAAGAAACCTCCCATGAGCGGGGAGTCTCATGCAGAGGTGTCCTTGTGAACCACCTTCTTACTTGTAGATGTGGAGAGGTAGTTCTCAAGTCGAGAAATGGAATTACAAAGCTGCGTACTAAGATTGTCGTCTTCAAAGACGGGGAATCTTTTGTCGTCTGTAAGGGCTGCGGAGTAGAGCTTCCAATTCCTATCTCAATAGACTCTAACTCTTTGAAAAAGTCCAGGAATCCGAAACTTTTTCTGTATAATTTGGATCTCAAATAGTTAGGATCATTGACTAATTCCAGAATTGAGGTATCTACCCGATATTTTTGTTAATTTTTGTTGACAAGTAATTCCAGAATTGGTATTGACCATATTCGTGTGTAGGATATAAGATCCTACTGATTTCGACAATTTGAAGATGCTCCATAAAGGGAGAGTGGCAATAGCCGTTCTCCCTTTTTTTGTTTGAGGAAATATGATTGATCTCATAGCGAATGACGATTTTGATTTTTGGCTTCCGATGGAGCTTGCAAAAGCTAAGAAGGAAGAAAAAGAATCAGGTCGTAGGGGAATTGAGGGAATCGCGTCTACTATAGACAATGATCTCCAAAATGAGGTGGTGGAGCAACGTGGGGTCGATTCAACTTACTTCCTCAAATATGGATATTACAACAACGATCACAAACCAGGATTCGACAATAAAGTAGGCCAACCAACGGATTGCCTTGTTCGTAAAGAGGGTTTGTGGACCAAGGGCTTTCTGTGGAAGCAGCACAAGATTGCTGATGCGATTTGGGAGCTTGCTAATGCATTATTAGCATCCCAATCTGATCGCAAGCTTGGATTTTCTATCCAAGGTAAGGTTATTCGGCGTGCTGGTCGTCGTATCCTCAGATGTTGGATTCAAGATATTGCAATTACTACAGCTCCCATCAACACCAATACTTGGCTTGATGTAGCTAAATCTTTGGCATCAATTCCTATAGAGCTTTGGTGCGTAGGGGAACACGGGGTTGTTTATCCAGAAAGTACCAACAAGTCTGTTCCTTGTTCAAAGAGTTGTGGAAATGCTTGTAGGTCTATTAGAGAAGAAGACATGGACCTGAAGAAGAAGGGTACGGATAAATCTTGTGCCTGTGAAAATTTGACTTGCTCTTGTGGAAAGAGCGAAAAAGCTTTGGGTACTGGAAGTCCAGTTTCCCAGGTTGAGAGTCTTGAAGGAGGTCCTACTGATCTAGATTGGGCTGGGTCAAACGAGAAAACTAAGAAAAGTATGGAGGCTTTAATGGATAAACCATTAGAGCTTGAAGAATGTGTATCTCTGCTTTCAGAGTACCGACAGCTAAACCGCACCGACGCTAGGGTAGTGGCCAAGGCTGTATTTGCAATGAACGGTCTTTCAGACTAAGGAGGAAAAAGTCATGGCAAAGGACCAAACAATTCCTGGGAGCGACTTTTTCAAGTCACTCGGGAACCTTGAGGCCCTAGCGAAGGGAACTCAGGCGAGCGAGGATGTGAGTAAGTCACAACTGTTCCACACCAAAGGAAATTCTGAGCGTCAAGCTTGGGCCGGTGGGGACACAAACAAGATCGGTAACAATTGGGACGACAGTATCGGCTCAGATGGAACTGATTACAAAGCCGCCCGAAAGTCCATTGCGGACAAAATCATCAAGGGCGAGGCTCTTTCTCCTGGGGAAGTTAATATCCTCAAGGGTGACGCTGAACGACATGCTTTGAATGTCAACAAGAGTCAAGAAGACAAAGACAAGCCAGATCCCTCTGAAAAAGACAAAGCCTGCGGTATGGCGAAATCCTTTTCAGACACTGTTGAAGGCAACCAGACCCTCAATGAGGCGATGGAGATGTCGGACTTCTTGCAGGAGTTTGCCAAAGCTTTCGGAACGGGCCTGGGTGAGTTAGAGGCTCGTACCGCTGATATGATTGAGAAGGGCTTCAATGCCATTATCGGTCACGTCAATGAGGCTATCGAAGCGAAGTTCTCTGAGCAGGGCGAATTCAACAAATCCTTAGCTGAGGCTGTTGTCAATATTGGTCATGGTGTTGCTGGTAGCATTCAGCAGGTAGAGCAAGTTGCAAATCAACCTGCTTCTGCCCCCAAGAGTCAGATGGTAGCACTTCCTGGCGGTTATCAAGCTGGTGTTCAGACAATGAACAAAAGCTTCGGTGGTCCTGCTGGAGAGAACATTACCAAGGCTCAGAAACTGGACGTGATGTCGGATCTGGTACAGAAGGGACAATTAAGTGCCACGGAAGTCATCAAATTTGAAACCACGGGTCAAATGCGCCCTGATCTAGACACTCAGGTCACCCGACTCATTCAATCCGGTGGGAACGCTCAGTAACCCCTGGACGAAAGGAGAATAAAAATGTACGGACAAATTTCCCTTCGTCAGTATGAGGGACTGAACGGTTTCGGTTCTGCCCCTGCTGCTGACATGCAAGAGTTGCACAAAGCATTGGAAGCCGGTTACCAAGTAACCAGTCAAACAGGTGGTTCGGCTCTCAGAGTTGAGAGTTTAGAAGCCAGTTTGAAGGTCGTTACCTGGTCTAACCACCATATCAAATTTTGGAAAAAAATTCCGAAGTCACCAGCGTACTCGACTGTTGAAGAGTACAACCAACTTATGAGCTACGGTCCTCAGCACTTTGCGTTTACGCAGGAAGGTGAATTGCCACCTGCCACTGATACGCAGTATGCGAGACGAACCCAACTCGTAAAATTTATGGGGACTCAACGAGAAGTCTCCCACCCTGCCACCTTGATCCATCCTGCACACGGGGACATCATTGCACTCGAAAATCAGAATGGAATTTTGTGGCTGCTCGAAAGAGTTGAGCAGGCTCTGTTCTCTGCTGATTCTTCACTGGCCTTTGATGGTCAGGCTGAGCAATGGGATGGTCTCGATGCTCTCATTGATGCTACTTCTTTTGTCGATCTGCAAGGTCAGCCCATGCAGGAAGCCGACATCGAGGAAGCTTCGAACGTTATCATCGAAAACTATGGTTACCCCACAGACTTGTTCCTTGGAACTCGTGTGCAAAGTGACCTCGTCAAGACCATGTACCCGCGTGAGCGGATTCAGCTGCCTGCTCCTCAGAATGGGCAGATCGGTCAGGCGATCAACACGATGGCTACCCAAGCTGGAGTCATCGAGTTCAACCCCGACATCTTCATTCGTCGGTTACCCTCTCCTCCATCAGCTCCTACGCACGCGAATGCTCCTGCTACACCGCAGGCTATTACCGCTGCTGACACCGGAACCGATGGTGATTTCAACAAGGGCGCTCCTGCTGGAAGCAATGAGTACAACTTTGTGGTTACCGCGTGTAATCGCTTTGGTGAATCTGCTCATTCTCCCATCATGGTCGCAAACCATGAGATGACTCAAGTAGAGAAGGATGCTGGCGAGCATATCGATCTTACGATCACCAATGCTGCCACTATCGGTGCTTTTCCTCCTGAGTATTTCAGGGTGTACCGTACTGCTCCGATTGCTTCTGGTGGCGCAGTTCCAACAGCTGCTACTCAGTTCAGTTTGATTATGCAGGTTCCCTGCGTGCTTCAGACTGGTGGTGCAACTGGTGCATCGCCTGACGATGTCAACTTCTTGCTACCATTCACCAATGTCGCGTACATGGGCGAACTGACTCCGAACGTCATCACGTTCCGCCAGCTTGCACCGCTGATGCGTCTTGATTTGGCAGTGCTTGCTCCTGCTTATCGCTGGATGATCTTGATGTACGGAACTCCACTCCTTTTCGCTCCGAAAAAATGGATCCGTATGATCAACATCGGACAGTTGGTCTAGTTTGGTAATGGGGGGCATATGCCCCCCATACCTTACATACCACGATGAGTAAGTGCAGTGTATGTGACAAGCCTGTTGCGGACGGAGCGTCCGAATGTAGCATGTCTTGTCTTATGCAAGCACAACAAAAGGGTCAAGGCCAAGTCTCGAAAGCAAGACAGGACTTCAATTCATCCATCAATAAGATGATGGAGCTGAAAGAGGCAAGACCGCAACAGGAGGTTAGTATGATCAAAGTAAAACATCGCTCCATGCGGAACCGCAATGTTGTGGCTGACTCCGTTGTTCTATCTTACGATCACGAGGGAATCGCTTTTGTTCCTTTCATGGGAAACAACAAGGACATTGTTGAGTTCTATGTAAGGCAAAGTAAAGGGTTGGCAGAGATAGTGAACGAGGAAGAGCAAAAACCTGCTCCTTCTTCAGTCATTATTCCACCGACTACAAAAAAAGTTGATGACACCGTGAAGGTAGAGTCTACTCCACCGGCTCCGAAAAATTTTGACGATACCGCTAAGGTAGAGTCTGTTCCACAAAAAGAAGAGTCGAAAAAACTTGAAGTGATAAAGAAAGAGGTTGCTGAACCAGTGGAGAAGGATCAGCCTGAAACAAAAACAAGAATTCCGGTTAAAAGGCCGGTAAAGAGGAAATAAGGAGAATTTTATGGCAACTCTATCTACCCAAAGGGTCATAAAAGACCTCGGGTCTGAAGAAGTGGCCCAGCTGATCACTAACTACAATGCGCTTCTTGGTGTGTTGGGTGACCTGATTACTGGCATCAAGGGTTCGGCTGACCATGCAGCTGTGGTTGTAGTTGCGACCGCTGCTGAGACGGCACTCGAAGCCAATGTGAAGACCCTGACAACTGAACCAAATATTCCGGCTGCACCCAGCAGGCCCTCATACTAAAGGGGGATTGCAACAATATCTGAAATACCAGCATCTAACGATGCTCGGCCTTGTGATATCTACACTTGCCCCTCCCACCTTTATTTTACTCGGGGCTAACATAGGAGGATTATGATGATGAAGCCTGGTAAGGCAGTTCATCCGTCGAATGGTAACGGCACAGCTCCCGATGGTAGCTCTACTCCTGCTGGTATAGAGATTAGTTTTGATCGGGGGGCAAATCGCAATCGCCAATCTACAGGACAAGTGAAGGTCACCAATGCGGAAGCTTCTGGTGGCAACCTCTTAGAGGTTAGCTTCAATAATGGTAGAGAGTGGTTTGCAATAGCTACAGACACAACTATGGATTTCGATATTATGTGTCATAGATGCCGCTTACGTGGAAATGGAGGGACCGCTGCGTATTCAATTGTTGGGCTAGTATACTAGTCGCTCTAGTTTAGAGCTAATGGAGCGTCTATGTACTTACAGTACCCAGGCAGCGGAGGTGCAGGAGCATCGGGGATACAACTCTTTAAGGCAAATTGCCTTGATACAGATGTTGTAGGGAATGCAGTTTATGTGTCTTCGGACAAAGTTGGGAGTTTATATCAAGTGACTACTGTAGACATTACAGACAAAATCAAAATGCCAGCTTTTGGAATAATTTCCAGAAAGTCGTCTTTGACGGAATGTTGGGTTCAGTTTGGCGGAATTATAAAAAATTACAGTAGTGGCATGACTCCTAATGATCGTTTCTTCATTGGAGATGATGGAAAAATTACTGCTATGGTCCCTGTTAGACCAGTGTCTGGAATTAAATTCGTTCAAGTAGTAGCAAGGGCTGCATCAAGTGAAGATATAGCAGTCAAAATCGAACACCCTCTAATTTTGAGGGCATAAACGGTGGACAAACCAAAAAGGAGAGTAAAATGGTAGCAAAGAAAACAGCAAAAAAAGTAGTAAAGAAACGTATAGTGAAGAATCCAGTTAAGAAGGAAGTGGATAAAGCTGTTTCTAATGACCAGAAGGCTAAGAAGTCAAAGCAATCATTGGCAGACAATGCACCAATGCGTCTCAAAGGTATGCTGTATCATAGGATGAGATCAGAATTTGCTGAGTACGACGCAGCAAACTCTAAGTTAAAACTGGTCTCGGTTAAGTTGGCTCAATTACTGTCGGAACCGGAGCACAGAGCTGTAGCTTTACATATGCAAGCGGAGAAAGAAGCCGCAAGAGAGCTACAGAAGCAGAGGATAGAATTTGCTGAAGTGCAGAAAGATGTAGCAAGGAAGTTCAACATCCCACTTGCAGAGGTGGGGCAATACTCGTTTGATTCAGAATCGGGGATTCTGTTACCTCCTGGGCCACTGCCCAGGCGGGGTAACTAGAATCTACAACCACCTTTAAGGAGAGTTCACCATGGCCCAGATTAAATTATTCAAATTTGACACTGACGGATATCAAGTTGAGCACGATCCGACTACGGATGATATTTCAGTATTGTCCTTGACTGTTGGAACTGGAGGAATCTCCGTCAACGGTCCTTTGGATATGCTTGACAATCAGATAGTCAGTGTTCCGACACCGACTGATCCTGACCATGGTGTAAACAAAGCGTATGTAGACGCAGTTGCCCAGGGGCTAGATGTACACGAAGGTGTTATTGCCAAAACAACGGATGGCCTTGGGACGCAGATTACCCTCGCTGGATCTGGCGGTACTGGTACTATGCCTACCTCATCCTCATTCGATTTTAGGCTTGACGGTGAGGCAAGTTGGACGACTATTACTTGGAACAATCCTGCCGATATGGCTGCCTGCGCAGCGTTTATCAACTCCGAGTACGGTGCTACCGTGGCTTTTGTCAATGGAAACAACATTGACTTAAAGAGTTTGATCTACGGCAAAAATTCCCAAGTTGAGACACAAAATGTACAAACAGAAACCACGACAAGGATAGGTATTCAAAACGACCAAGATGTAAGTGGCGTTGGATTTACCGCTGCTGGTGCTGGTGTTGGTAAGACCCTCACCGCTCCTACCTCTTCCAGCTCTTACAACACCATCGACACCTCGTATCTGTCAGTTGGAGATCGCGTTCTCGTTTCTTGCGAGGCAGGATACGATACGGTGGCAGATGTAGACAATGGCCTCTACGAAGTCACAGCTCTTGGGGACGACGGAAGTACAGCACTAGAGCTGACTCGTACCACGGATTGCGATGTGGCTTCCTCAACTGAGTTCCACAACGGAACTTATGTATTTGTTACTGCTGGAACAGCCTATGAGAATACTGGTTGGACTTGCGTAACTGACGTGGTTACTGTAGACACCACAGCCAACAAATGGACACAGTTCTCAGGAGCACCTGGCCTCACTTTCGATCAAGGTTTGGTGAAGGTTGCTGCATCAGTTCAGGTAGAACTGGACACTGCTGCAGACGCTGCAACTTCTGGAGCTGCCGGTGGTTCCTCTGGTTTGGAGTTTGATGTTGATACGGCTTCCGGTAAGATTCGAGTTCGCGTATCACCCACTGGTGGTATTGACCGCCTAGCTGATGGTATTGGCCTCGACCTCGACGGAACGACTCTACAGTTAGATGCCGGTGGTGCAGGTTCTGGTGTGTCGGTTAAGGGCCTCCCGAGCTTGTTCGAGATTAACGGAAATGCCGTTAGCGCGAATGTAACCGCAGCCAACGTAGACACTTTGGTAGCGGGAGTATCCTCGGATGCGGACGCTCTGCATACCCACGATGGAAAGTCTAACACTGGTCATACGCATACCCATGCGAGCACTACCAGCCAGGGGACGGACGATCACCATGCGCAGTCTCATGCGCATAATGGTGTGGATGGATCTGGCACGGTTGCTCACAGTGATACAACCGGACAGGGTACCGACGATCACCATGCTCAGGCACATGCACTTGATGGTGGAGATCACACAGTTACTGGATTGACCGCTGGCGATGTGCTAACGGCTTTAACCTCTACAACCTTTGGATTCGCAACACCAGTATCCGACCACACGGAGTTTGATGCAACTGCAGGAACGGGTGGGGTTACGAAAGGTGATCCTGTCTACATCTCAGCTAATGGGATAGTTCTCCCATGCTCCAACACCAACAACAACACTCGAAAGTATTGTGGTGTTGCTCTCGAAACCAAAGCCCAGACTGAGACAGTCCGTGTTCAGCAGGACGGCAAATTGGTTGATGTAACGGTTGGTGGATCACCTGTCGGCGGCGATTATGTTTATCTAGGATCTACCGGATTGACGGTTACTCTCCCAACAGGATCGGGAACTCACAGAATGGTTATTGGTAAGATTTTTGATGCGTCGGGAACACCTGACGTGGTCATCGAACCTCAATACCTTGGGAAGATTGGCTAAGGTTTAACTAGCGGGGAGTCTGTTAATCAGGCTCCTCGCAGTTACTTCTGTCAAATTGTTAAATTGCCATAATCTTTAAAGGAGAGAAACGATGGCTCAAGTTAAACTTTTTAAGTTTGATACCGACGGGTATCAAGTAGAACAAAATCCGTCTACGGACGATATTACCGCACTTTCAATAACAGCAGGAACTGGGGGAGTTACTGTCAATGGTTCGTTGGAGATGAACGATGAGTTCATCTCAGGCGTTGCAGCACCGACCAATCTAGATCATGGAGTAAATAAAGCGTATGTAGACGCTGTTGCTCAAGGTCTAGATCCACACGTATCAGTCAGACTCAAAACAGCCGTAGGTATAGGTGAGCAGGCAGAGCTTGACGGCTCTGGTCTTGGTCCAACTATATCTCTTGGCACAGAGTCGATGGACATAAAAATTGATTCTGATGCAAGTTGGACCACCATTACCTTTAACAATGAGACAACTATTATCGCTGCCAAGAATGCGATTAACACACAGTATGGTGCGTCAATTGCCTCTGCTGCCGGTGACAGCGTTAAATTGAGGAGTTTATTCTACGGTTCCAGTGCAAGGATTCAAACACAGAATGTTGACGCTAACATCACCACGCAGACGGGTATCGTGAATAACGCAGACGTGTCTGGGGTAGGTATGAATGCAGCAGGTTCTGGTGTTGGAAAAACTCTCACCTCTCCAGGCACAGGACTTGATTGGAACCTCATAGACGGTCAAAATGTTGAAGTTGGAGATCGTGTACTCGTTTCTAACGAGAATGGTGTTGCCGCTCACGTTGACAATGGTATCTACACCGTAACTCGGGTTGCAGTTTTTTCAAGTACCACGATGCAACTGACCCGCGCTACCGACTGCGACGAAGTATCAGATACCGAGTTCCATAACGGAACTTATGTATTTGTTACTGCCGGAACAGTAAACGAAGGCACCGGTTGGTCTTGTGCAACCGATATGGTTGCGGTAGATACCACGGCAAACTTGTGGGCTCAGTTCTCAGGGGCACCTGGTATTACGTATGATCAAGGTCTTATAAAAGATGTTAGCTCGGTCCAAGTCTCTTTGGATACCAATGCCGACGCGGCTACCACAGGCGCTGGCGGTGGTTCTTCTGGTTTGGAGTTTGACGTTGACACCGCATCTGGCCAGCTTCGTGTTCGCGTATCATCTACTGGTGGCATTGATCGATTGGCAGACGGTATAGGTCTTGATCTAGATGGGACAACTCTTCAGCTAGATAGCGGTGGAGCTGGAGAAGGTGTATCAGTTAAAGGAGTACCTTCTACATTCGAGATCAATGAGAGTGCAGTTAGTGCGAATGTAACTCACACAGCCCTGGGAGTTTTGACTGCTGGTGCATCTAGCGATGCCGATGCCTATCATACCCACGATGGAAAGTCCGACAGTGATCATACGCATGCTCACAGTACCCTTACAGACCAAGGAACTGACGATCACCATGCCAAATCCCATGACCACAGTGATAGTTCTCTTGCTCACAGTGTCCTCACTGGGCAAGGAACTGATGACCATCATGCCCAGGAGCATGCGCTTGATGGTGGAGATCACTCAGTTACTGGCTTGACGGCTGGTGATGTTCTGACTGCATCTGGGGCAACCACTTTTGGATTCTCAACACCAGTATCCGATCATGCAGAGTTTGAAGCTACTGCTGGAACCGGAGGAGTTACTAAAGGTGATCCTGTTTATCTTTCAGCCAATGGAACAGTGTTACCTTGCGATAACACCAACAACAACACCCGTCGGTTTTGTGGTGTTGCTCTTGAAACAAAGGCGCAAACTGAGACAGTACGTATCCAACAAGATGGTAAATTGACTGACGTAACAATCGGCGGTTCACCTTCTGGGGGAGATTTGGTTTACTTGAACTCCACTAATGGTCTGACAGTTACCCTTCCAACAGGATCGGGAACTCACAGAATGGTTATTGGTAAGGTCTTTGATGACACAAGTACTCCTGATTTGGTTATCGAGCCACAATATCTTGGTAAGATTGGCTAAGGCATAGTAGAGGAACCGGAGATCACTTAGGTCTTTGGTTCCTCATTCTTACTAGCGAAGTGCTAAATCTTTTAAGGAGGAAACAGTATGGCTCAAGTTAAGTTTTTTAAGTTTGATGCTGACGGGTATCAAGCCGAACTTGACTCGTCTGCAGACGAAATTTCTGCACTTTCAGTAACAGCAGGAACTGGAGGTGCTTCTGTCAATGGTTCGTTGGATGTTCTTGACAACCAAATTTCCAATGTTCCAATACCGACTGAACCGCATCATATAGTAAACAAAGAGTATGCAGACGCTATTGCGGCTGGGTTAGACCTGCATGATCCGGTGGTTGTAAAGACTGATGAAGCTCTAGGTAAAGTTGCAACAATTGTTGGCTACGGCGGCTCTGGTAGTATGGATTCAGGTACTGCATCTCTTTATATCCAAATGGATGACGACGTAAGTCCTACCTTCATTACGCAGACTAATCCAGGAAATATTGCCAATTTTGTAAACACAATCAACACGGTCTACGGTTCGAATGTCGCCTCTCGAGGAGGGATTTGGGGGAACAATTTACAGCTTGACGGGACTATTAAAGGTAAGAAGGGAATTGCTAAAATTACCAACGCTTCTGCGGATATGAAAGCCGCCTATGGCATAAATAGCGGTGGAACTACTCGTTACGGTTCAGGCTTAGACGCTACTGGTTCTGGTGTTGGTAAGACTCTTACCGCATGGACCTCTGACTCCGCGTCCAATACCATTGACGGTGTCCTTCTCGAAGTCAATGATCGCGTATTCTATTCTAATGGGGGAGGCGATGATACAACGCCTGACGTAGATAATGGTATCTACAAAGTTACTGCTTTAGGAGACGATGGGAGCACGAAGTTTGAATTGACTCGTACCACTGATTGTGACGAGGCTTCAAGCTCAGAGTTTCATTATGGAACTTATGTGTTAGTCACTGAAGGAACATTAGGCGCAAGCACTGGTTGGTCTTGTGCAACCGACGTAGTTACCGTCGATACAACGGAGAATGTATGGGTTCTCTTCTCAGGAGCACCAGGCTGGAATTACGATCAAGGTCTTATCCAAAACGTAACCTCAGTTAAGGTTGACTTGGATACTGCCGCAGATGGTGCGGGTGCTGGGGAAGCGGGTGGCTCTTCTGGTTTAGAGTTTTCCGTTGATAGTGCATCTGGTAAGCTCCGTGTGCGAGTTTCACCCACAGGAGGTATTGATCGCCTTGCCGATGGTATAGGTCTTGATCTCGATGGGTCTACTGTTGGTCTTGATGTTGGCGGTGCTGGTACTGGGGCATCAGTTAAAGGAGTACCTTCTACATTTGAGATCAATGGGAGCGCAGTTAGTGCGAATGTAACTCACACAGCCTTGGGGGTTATGACCGCTGGTGTATCCAGTGATGCTGATGCGTATCATACCCATGATGTAAAGTCCGACAGTGATCATACTCATGCTCACGGTGATCTTACGAGTCCAGGCGTTGATGACCATCATGCTCAATCACATACCCATGGTGATAGTTCTCTTGCTCACAGTGTCCTCACTGGTCAAGGAACTGATGACCATCATGCCCAATCCCATGTACTGGATGGAGGAGACCACAGTGTTTCTGGGTTAACAGCTGGTGATGTACTGAGAGCAGCATCTGCATCGACCTTTGGATTCTCGACGTTAATTTCCGATCATTCGGAGTTTGACGCTACCGTAGGTTCTGGAGGAGTCACTAAAGGTGATCCCGTTTTCATTTTAGCGAATGGGACAGTGCTACCCTGTGACAACACAGATAACAATACTCGTAGGTTTTGTGGTGTAGCTTTGGAAACCAAGGCACAGGGCGAGACAGTGCGTATCCAACAAGACGGTAAGATGGAAGATGTAACAGTCGGTGGTTCACCTTCTGGAGGAGATTTGGTTTACTTGAACTCCACTAATGGTCTGACAGTTACCCTTCCAACAGGATCGGGAACTCACAGAATGGTTATTGGTAAGGTCTTTGACGATACCGGTACTCCAGACATCGTTATCGAGCCACAATATCTCGGTAAAGTTGGCTAAGGAGTAATTTACAGTGCCGGTACCCAAAGATCGTGTTCAGTTTCTCAAGAATGAGTCCCCCAGTGAAGGGGGTACTGAGGACGATTTTGGGTTTCCCGGTGTTGCCAACGCCAATGACGATGCTCCTTCGGTAGCTGGTATCTTTATCCAGCAACCGAATCCGTCAACTACAAGAGACGAGTTAGTTTATGTTACCCGAGATTCTTCGGGTAACATGATCTTTAAGGATGCCGTAGAGGAATCCGAACAAACACTATCCCAGCTAATAGCTGGCGGAGGGATAACCACCACACAACATAAAGCACTTCGGCAATTGATTCACTTCATAGACGAAGGCCCGGCAGATGGTTTCGTGTCTGGGGCATACAAAGAAGTTACGGGAACAATGTTTCCAACTGCCGTTGCGTGGTGGGAGTCTTCTTCTAAAGCAGAGAAGATAGTTGAAAGGTTATTAACCTGGACAGGAGTAAACTTAACTACAGATCAATGGAAAGTATATGACACCGACGGGAG
>Ga0307379_10002834_pt1 | contig 25380 bp, 32 predicted proteins | sample UN2MG_FD_202237 | JGI IMG/M metagenome (GOLD analysis project Ga0307379, IMG submission 202237) | Soil microbial communities from Risofladan, Vaasa, Finland - UN-2 | ecosystem: Environmental > Terrestrial > Soil > Coastal area > Acid sulfate soil | place: Finland: Risofladan, Vaasa | collected...
TTGTCTGTTGTTATCAATGCTGCAAGCCAGTGAATTCGAAGTACTTCTGGGTTGGGGAAAAATGCACCATCAAAAATGAACTTGTACGGCACAGAATAAGTCAGAAATATTGGCAGGCGCTAGTTGATGGCTTGCGTTGTCCCAATTGTAAGGCCAAGCTAGAGTTGGAAAGCATGGTCGAGGTCATTACTCCGTATGATAGAAAAGTAGAAATATTACTGTACAAATCTCGGCATTCGCCGCTGGTTCGTGAGTTAGCAAAGTTAAATCAATTCTTGGGCATGTACCCGTATTTGGGATCAGGTGATCCTGATGGTACTGGGAACAATATTAGGGATGCGATTAACAGACAACCTCGTCAAGTACTTGACTCTAAACCTTGGTTCAAGGCAAGACACATTAACCCAGGCATAATATTCACGTCTGAAGATATGACTGTTCCAGACCCGAAAAAGGTACCGATTGGAGAAGGGAGATACAACCATGCGGGCCAGAGCTTTCTCTATCTTTCCGATGAGCCTGAGACTGCTTTGTGTGAAATTAATCAATGGGGCGATGCAACAAAATGCGCAATGCAAAAATATAGGGCAACAGAACAATTAGAGGTGCTGGATTTGCGCCATGATGATAGAAAATTAAATCTAGACACTGATCTGCTATTGATAGCTATTATTTATAATGGATATTTAGAGGATATTCCTGAACAAGGTACGTCATGGAAACCAGAGTATTTTGTTCCTCGTTTTCTTGCAGATTGTGCCCGATTGGAAGGGTTTGAGGGGATTTGGTACTCAAGCGTATGGGATTTTGGAGAGAATCTTGCTGTATTTCCTGAGAAAATTTCAGCTTTTGCGCGTGATGGAAATTGCGAAATTTATAGGACGAAAACAAAAACAATACGTATCTAACTTAGTGCTACACTGCAGGCTTTTAAAGTAAAGACCGGATAGTTCCTGGAGTACATAACCTGCGGAGATGCAAACAGCACCCGCTGTAGTAACTAACCAGAACTGAGGCGTGGCACTATATTTAGGGGGAGAGAATCTGATGGAAAATAGCCGGAGCGAAGTGAGTTGGGAAGGGTTGAAAGAATACCTAAAAGATCAGATAGTCAAAGCCAAAGACCAACAAGGTTTAGCGGATGAACAACTCGCAATCATTGATAATATGATACTGGAACCTTTGGGAAGAACTGATACGGAGCCTTTATTATTGTTGGGGGTTCTCTTTACAGCGTTCCTAATGTTGGGATGGCTAAAGCTTGGCTTTCTCCCCTCACAATTGGAACCTTTTTGTCATGAACCTGGGTTGGAATTGTCGGCTACGTTTTTCAGAATGGTCCCCACATCAAAGGCTGGCGATGCTCCCTCACCCAGCGGTGTATCACAATTCTGGGACGGTATAATAAGTAACGAGATGTACAATTGGGACGACGCCAAAAACGCATTTGACCTCTGTTTAAGCGATCCTTCTTTGGCACCATGGGTACGAGTGACTGCTCTACAACTTAAAGTCTGGCACTATGTTAGGCTGCAAGAATACGATACGGCTCGCGAGACCCTTGACCAATTACGCGACAACCTAAGCGTGAGTAAACCCACAGCCGATTATCTTATGGGCTACATAAAGGCGTTAGAAGACAGCGGACGCGGTTCATTACACTACGAGCTACACCACGATGAAATATTCACGATGGTTCCAGAGGCAGCGCCTAGCAAGCTTCAGTTCCCGCCACAGGAAGTGAGGAAAATTCGGGCGCTTGCTGAAGGCGTGTCGCTCGCAGAGTCAACGATAGAAACTTTGAAGCTCGCCATCACCGAGAGAGTTGAGTCTCGACTGCTTTTAGCTATCTGGCAGGTAAAAGAGGAGATAATAGGGAGTATGCCAATCACGCACACCTTAGAAGAAGTCAGTCAAAGGCTTCGGGGCGAGTATGGTGATTGGGTGGGTAGGCTCGTTAATCCGGGAGCTTTGACCAATGCTGAATTTCTTTACGAGGCTCTAAAAGCTAAGTCATGGGGTGGAGTGATAATCGAATATGCCAACTCAGTGGAAGCTGAAATCAAGGTAAAGCTATTACCAGGACTAGGAAATTTACTAAAAGAGAAGGGGACTACATTGGAGAGAATTCTGCCAAGCAGGATAGAGAGTGGTGGGTCCAGTCTTGGATATGCTGAAATTATACTGAGAAGAATCGCCGCAAACCCGCTTCGAAGAAACTTCCTATCGGCTTTGCCAGAAGATGCTGTCTCTTTTCTGCTCCATGAATTGCCGACTTCCTTAGCAAAGTTGAGAGAACTTCGCAGACCTCCAGCACACGGGGACGTTATGACTGCTAAAGAAGCTAAGGAAATGCGAAAACTTGTACTTGGTACTCATGAAAAGCCTGGCTTGCTGAAGCGACTGAATGAGATTAAAATTCCCTATACGGGATAGCTGGTGGTGGTTTCGCCACTTAAAACAGGTTGGTGTTTGACCCTGTAACTGTACATTTTTTGGTCTTGTCAAGCGATGCCGTATCCAACAAATAAGTAAATTGTTAAATCTCGAGAATTCAAGTTGCTATCACTTGAAATTAAGGTCTGAAAACGATAAAATCAGGGTGTCGGTTGACCTAGTGTCTTGACACCCTGATTCTCTTTAAAACTCCCCGGCAGGGGCGGTCTATTTAGCTTTGTAGGCCGTACAGGTCTCGAACCTGTGACACCCTGATTAAAAGTAAACGGCACGTGTCTAAGATTAGCAATTACAAAGAGCGCCAGTTATCACACAAAAGCTTATTTTGTTACTCCATTTAATAAAATGACTCTTGGATATATCGAACAGACTATGTCTATAGTCTACTATTAGCCTGTACAGTTTTGGGGTGAGGCTCAAATTCCGGTAACTCTAACTTAACAAGGACAATCCCTTGTGGGGATAGTTAACCTGGGACTGGTATTTTAGGGGGTAAGTCAGTTACAATTGCTCGTATTAAAATACCTTGGAGGTTTCAATGCTAAACGATCTGGTGCTTAAGAACAGAAGCTATCGACGGTTCTATCAAGATGTCACTATGGAACTCGAGACATTGAGAGAGCTTGTTAACCTGGGCAGATTATCAGCATCTGGAGGCAATCGGCAAGCTCTAAAATATATACTTTCTAATGATCCTCGCAGAAACAGTTTGATATTCAAAAACATTACCTTGGCAGGGAATCCCGGTGAAGATGAAGCTCCGACGGCCTATATCGTTATCCTCGGAGATAAAACGATAAGCAGTACTTTTGGATGTGATCATGGGATAGCAGCTCAAAGCATTCTTTTAGGTGCAGTGGAAAAAGGTTTTGGTGGTTGCATGGTAGGTCTAATAAAAAGGGAAGACCTTACCAAAGCTCTGAAGATACCGCCACAACTTGAAATACTTCTGGTATTAATTCTGGGAAAACCTAAGGAAGCGCCGGTAATTGAAAGTACATTTAAGGATGGAACTAATATGAGTTGGGTTGATGACGAAGGTGTACGGCATATACCCAAGCGTTCTCTGGATGATATTATCGTGGGTTAGAGCGATGGTAAGCTTGTAGCTAAATAAAAAAAGATTCCTTTTTTCAGTTAATAAAGCATGTCTGGTGGCTAGGCGTGAAATTGGGCGGACCTTTTTAGTTGAATATGGATTTGTCTTTAGGTGAATACTACGAGATGGGGATGTAAACTAGAGCCTCGCAAGTAAAAAGGGAATAACGGGAAAAAGACAGCGGTCTTATGGGATATTAGTAGGTCTATATCTCTTTAATGCGTTTCTTATGATGAGGTCTTTAACCCAATTTTCTACCTCGTAACTTTCTTCTATAACAAATTCCTGTCCTCTGCTTCTGGATTGAAAATAGTCGTCTTTCCAAGAATCAGGATCGTGATAGCTAATGTTAAGACCTTTAAAGAAAGATGGTAGTTGCCACCTTGAACAGCTATGACCTTCTTTAGTTAAGACAAGGCTCCTATCAAATTTGAAAATACCAGCCCCTGGCAAATGAGCATTCCACGATAATGCTTCGCTTGCGATATAGATAGTATTATTCTTTCTTCCATTGGATCGTGAAATATGAGAATGATAACGGATCCATTCACGAATACTAGTTTTTTCCGATACTAGTATTTTTTCATCGATTTGAAAATAGCCAAAAATTACGTGACGATCTCTGTCAGAAGGGTCAAATTTTAATTTTCCAAATACACTTTTTGTCATCTTGAATCTTCCGAAGAACAGAAATATATCTCCCTTTTGAATGTTATGTTTATCGAGAACCGTCTGGGCAGCTCCACGTTGCCCAAATAGTGGTCTCCAATCTTTATGTCTTTCTATAACACTAGGATATATGTCTGGGTCAAGATGACACTCTGTGTCTAATTCCAAGCTATGCCACTGAGATTTAGTATCTCCAGGAGCTTTATATTTAATATATTTCTTTTTATTTAAATCTTGCATCAAGTCATAGTATGTCATACCTGGAGTCAATTTTAACTCGCAATACCGTGAAGAATCGGGAGTATTCGGAATCGGTAAAGACAATAATCTTCCATCAGGTAAAATCGGACTCGCATAACCACCACTCTCCGAATCAAAACCCTTACGGCTTAGTATGACCTTCATTCTAATTTGTCTCAACCTTATTTTTTAAACAAAGAGGATCAGCCCTTTTAGCAATGTTCCCATTTTCTATGGATTCTTGCTCAATCACTTTTTGAGCTAGGCAACCTGATTTACATTTATTTAAGTATAAGCAATGAGAACATGGATTTTCAAAAGGCGTTACTAGATAACGTCTGATTTTATTCAAATATTCCGATTGCTCCCAACATTCCTTCAAGGAGTGTTTAAGTATATTATGGTAAAAATCGTGTAGTCCAATTTCATCAGGTCCGGTATTTTTAAAGGCATCGCATGGATATATATTACCGTTTGCTCCAATATACAGCGTTTTCCTAGCTGCAATGCATTCAACATCTTTGCTTAAAAGAAGTATATTATATGGAGACCCCAAGCGAATATTAACGTCATTTTGTTTTATACAGGCTAAGATTAACCCTCTCAATTCCAATGTTTCATTATGCGTCAACATTTCATGGTTTTTTCTGAGAATTACTCCCCTACCTTGGGGAACAAAGCGAAGAATGCTGAGCGTTGAAATTCCTAACTCTTTTGCAAGTTCGATTAGTTCAGGCAATTGCTTATAATTGATCTTAAGTGGAACAAAATGAATTTCTCTTTCTATGCCATTTTTTCCTAATTCTTTCATTACCCCGATTGTTTTTTCAAAACTTCCTGGCTTTCTAGTAATTCCTTCATGTTGAGACTTAAAGGGAGAGTGCAAGCTAAAAATAACTCTACTTAAACCATGATTAGCTAAGGCTACAATCTTTTTTGCACCATCATCGGTTATGTTTATCCCGGTAGAATAGATTGAGCTTCGTAAATTAAGCGTGCCACATGCTCTCACGGCATCTGAAATCCAAGGCCATAATAGAGGTTCCCCACCAGAGAGTACGATAGATTTTACTTCTAGTTCTGAGGCTTGGCTAATTAGAGATAAAACAACCTCACGTGTTAATTGAAGCGGATTACCAGAATATGCATTACTAGAACAATGTATGCACGAAAGAAGACAATTGTTAGTCAGCTCAATTTTAACTTCTTCTAGATCACCCTCATTAGGATATTCATACCATTTCATCATTACGATTTTCAATCCAAGATTCGAAGGCGGTAGCTAATTCATTGGATAATACTCGATGGCCTTGACTTGGGCAACAAATTTCCTCACCCGTAGGACCAAATCGGCGGAACTCTTCAACAAAGGATGTGACATATGGTCCTCATTCAACTGATTTTACTAGTACCTTGATCAACCCGTTTTATGGCATTCTCGAAATCGAAAGGATCAGCAATAACAATGTTTTTATTTCGCCAATTCTTCTCTTCTATGCCCTTAACAAGGGCAGCAACTTGAGTATTCGCGAGAGCTTTTTTACTATAGCCCATACCATTCTTGTAACTTATCGATTCAAGGTCTACCGGAGGAGCTGCACTGCCAAAATAGAAGAAATGGTTAGAGACTAGTACATTATCAGTCTTGGTATCTCTCTGAAAGTTTGTCATGTTAGTTGAACCATCTTGGTTACTATGATGTGAATCCTCTTGAATCCAGTCCCCTGTTGCTGTATCTCTATGATATACATTGTCCCCGACCATCATTACAGAACTTCCGTTGCGTACAGGCTTTTTTATTTGAAATCTTGTATCTATCCAATACTCTTTAAAAATGCAGATTTCTGAAATACTCATTAGAAATATACACTTACCAGTCGCTCGCAGACGTCTTCCTCCAACACCCATCACCCAATCTCCAATCCGAGCGCCTTTTCTGATTTCTGGTTTACAGGTTGCCAATGTACAGTATCCATGAAATGGGTTTGGGGCAAAACCAAAATCGCGATCGACCACATAAACATATAAGTATTGTTGGTCTAACATTTGATATGAGAACCATCCTTTCTGGCACTAGGTGTTCCATCAGGATTTTGAAATGATGGTTCTCCTTCAATAGCAGAGATTATTCTTTCAGAATCCCAACCCACAACCTGTGAAGTCCCGTACTTCTCTAAGGCTGGAGGAAGATCAACTTTATCCTTGAGCCCATTCTCGTAGACTCCCACGACCTTCTTCCCTTGCCTATGCGCTTGCTCAATTTCCCAGTTTACCCAAGGGCGCTTGTGGGTCTCCTTGCCAACAATAACTATTACTGAACCGGCCCAAGATATCTTCATCCTGAGTAGACGTTTGATTACCGCATCTTTAACAAGTCCCTGATCTAAACGGCGCTGGTTTGCTGGTTTAGCCCGGATGGAACTATTTCTAATGTTATATCCGTTTTTCCGAAGTAAGTCTGTTAGTTTATCAACGTCGGCGTCATCCTTATGATGATGACTGATGAAAACATTCTTCGTCTTTGCCATCTTATTTCCTCTTTCTCTAAAGCATGAAAATTAGAACTTTTTATTTCTATTTATCTTCCAGAGAAGTGAGATCCTCAACACCAGCCATGTCTGCAAGCATTTTTGCGTATTTTCTCAACTCGAGTTGCATATTACCCAATTCTTTTCTGAATTCACTCTTCTTTTCAGGGTCTTCAAACGCCCCTTGCTGACTTAGACGGTGCCATTTGGCAGTGAAAGGCCTGACAATTTGGTTCAAAACTACTACCGCCAATTTGGTGAACTCAATACAGTATCTGGTATTATTCTTTAATACTTGACGGGTGATTGGAAATAACGAATAGACACTCTCTAATGCAGTTTTTTCATCACCATATTCAACATCAAGTGGCTGAGTCGTAATGCGCGTTAGTAGTTCGACATATAATTCCCATGCTGCGGTTTTATCTTCGTCTTGAGGTTGCCATTCCATCTCTAAGAACGGGGTCTTCATTTTTAAAGATGTCATATCCCAGTTTTCCAACCATTTACGCCATTTCATATTTGCCACCTATCTCCTGACCGGTTATTTGCAAATAAAGGGGGAGAGTTATTAGGGTTCACTTTATTACGCCTTTCAAATGCTTCGTGAATCCAACTCTGGACAGTATTTGCATCATTATTCCAGTTATATATTTCTGCAAAACGGCATTCGATATTGAAGTGTAGTCTTGGTGGAATTGTGTATGGATTATATTTTGTTTGGTCCACTCGAGGATAAGTAGGGATGATAATTCCCAGGAGTCCGGAGCGAGGATTATATTGCGTATGTCTGATACTGGCTGCAATTTCCCAGTCGATATGTTTGCGTTTCCAGGTTTCTGCTCCGATTAAAACGACCGTGACTGTCGAATCGCGTAAATATTCGTCTCTAATTTTTTGTCTTATGGTTTCTGTTTTAAGATTTGGGTCTAAGTTGCCGATCTGTACCGATCTGACCACCATAATATCTGTAACATATGCAAACATATATTCAAAGCTATCTCTATATACCTGATCTCTCAGGTGATGATAGCTAACGAATACCTTATGTCTGGGATTGTCTGTATGGTTAATTCCATGAGACAGACCCATAATACTCTCGCGACTCTTTAAATCTCATTCTTATTGAATCTACCCATACAAGAATAAATTGTTTTCATTATTTATCGCGTGACTATATATTATGGTAATTATATACCATATTTACATAAATAAACAACATATAAAATCTTAAAGGTATCTTAAAGACAATAGTAGATTAATCTTTTCATATGATTTAATATCATATCGCTGTTTAAATGTTGGAGGTGTAACATGGACTTAGAACAACGCTTAATGTTCAGAATCGGATTTTTGCATGCTCAAGTAAGTGGAATATTTAGTGCCCTCAAACATATTCTTCGAGGAACTGAAGAATGGGAATGTTCTAGGGCGAATATGGCTTACATAGAGTCGGAAGTGGGAGATTTAATAGTACAAACTCAGCTTCTATGCGAACAACTCAAGATTGATTATAAGAAATGTGAAGAATTGGGCTGGGAACGGTATGAGGAACTTAAGGCCAGCTGGGAAGCCAAAGGTTATGGTGATAAATGGGCTTAAATAGCTGTAATATGCTATAACATGCAAATGTATTTTTAGAGTTGTATTTAGTATCTGTTATACCACCAATTTATCTATATAATCTTTCTTTAGGTAGCAAAAACTCAATAGCCAATAAAGGAACGTTTTTTAATGCTTAATGCTTTGACCTAAATCGCCGGATGTCCGTTCTCAATATGACCTTGATGTCCTGCATTTCAATTGATTAGATGGTTATTTTAAAAACAGATTATAGCTAATTCGATGCATCGAAAAGACTATCCATATAGTCTTTTCGCCTCTATACCGTTCCAGCCGGTTTTATCGAGTGAATGTAATTCGCTATACGACGATGTATACGACTCAGATCCAATTTAAGGACCTCCACTCGCCTTATAAGACCTCTGATACCTGTTACTAATGCAATTCCCGATAATATCCAGACATACGGTAGTATTCGTGTATCAGTAGATTAATGGGATGCCGAAGCCTTTTTACTTCGTAGCATCGAAAATACTATGTAAGTAGTCTTTTAGAATCTTACTATTGGAAAGGATACTTGCTTGTACATTATCTAGTGCAAAATAGCGAAAGGTAAAAGCTTCTTATAGATACAGTGCGGAGGTCTTCGATGTGGGGAGAAAAAATAGAACCATTAAACGATCTAGCGAATTGTTAAATCTAACTGATTGACACTTTCTGAAGTAGTTGCTACCCTTTGGTTAGAGCGACAGTCTGTGTGGCCTCTGAGTCCGCTCATACGACTGCTGTTTGGAATACCCAGGATCCCGTGTAATGGTTACAGTGGGAGGTAATAGATATGTCATTCAATGTAGTCTTCCTTGCCCATGCCCCTGATGCAGAGCCAGAGAAGCACCGGTGTATGATTGAGACGTCCAAGTACAGACTCTTTTCTGTAGTGGTTAGAGATCAGGTTCAAGCAGTTGAAGAGTGCAAAAAGCTTGTCAAAGAGGAGGGAATTCATTCAGTCCTGCTTTGCCCAGGATTTACACACAGAAATGTTGCGGAGATAACGGAAGCGGTTGGGGGCAACGTCAGTGTTGCTGTAGCAAGAGGAGATGGTCCGAGCAGCCGGGTCTCAGCAGAGATAAGGAGAAGGGAGCTGTCGCCTTAAATCAGAAATTGATAGCCTATCTACAGTATCAATAATGCCTGTAATCTTCGCGAGAAGTGCTGAGTAACCTTTGCGAAGGTAACATTTGTCCATTCTGTAATCCACAGAGGAGGTTGGATACCCCAATGAAACTCAACGCCTGCAAGCGCCACAAATGGGTCTATAAGCAGTGGTTTGACGGTATGGTGGGGTGGTTATCAACTTAACAAAATCCAGCGGCAGTAAGTTTGTAATCCATGAGCACGAGGCGCTGAGAGCTGGCTGGCACCATGATTTGAGGTTAGAAAGAAATGGCGTGTTGAAAAGCTGGGCGGTGCCAAAGGGTGTGCCAGAAGAGCCGGGAGTTCGCAGGGTGGCGATGCCGGTTGAAGATCATGCCCTGAGTTACGGAAAATTTGAGGGCAAGATACCTAAAGGTCAGTATGGTGCTGGGAAAGTCAGGATTTGGGACCGTGGAACGTATGAGACGAAGTCCTGGGATGATACGAAGATAGAAGTAACCCTTCGTGGCAAAAGGTTGCATGGTGATTATGTGTTGCGTTGGATGGAAAAGATGAACAGTTGGCTACTGTGGAAGCGCCAATAGCAGTTCCTAGACTCCCTTGCTTACATACCGCGCAAATAGAGGAGTTAAATATAAAGCGACACCCGGAGGGCACAAGAAAAAAAGAAAGTGGGTGGATATGGGACCTGATAATTTAATTGACATGACAAAGGAATATCTTTCAGATACTCGCTATACGATTAAACTTGACGACCTAGTCAAACAGCAAATCCGAGAGATTTTACTCCGGACATCTGAGGATAAAATCGCAGTACAAGGTATTGATTGGTCAATCGAAGAATTTACCCGCCGCCTAGAGGAATATGAACATATAGTCAATGATTTACTGCGTGTTTCAAGCCTTGTTGCTTTTTGGGGAACACATGCTCACTCACTAGTGCTTAGACGTGCATTTAAACGTTTAACAGACCACCTAGATCCTAAACCTGGATTAAAAATCTGGAGTGAGCTACGCTGGTATCCAGTCATGCTTCTACTCTATAGCACAGGTATTTCAGCACTAGTAGCTGAAAAGTATGATAATTTAGCCTCAATACTGTTAACCAGAATTAGAACATCACCTTCTTATGACGCTCCTTCTGAATTAGTGCTTGCAATCGAAGAGACTATGCCGAAAGATACTTTTAAACAACTGCCAGACCATAAGAATGAAGTAGTCCCTCGAAGCGAATATCTATTTAACCTACTTCAACCAATGCTGGATGATTTACTATGCTTAGGACTCGATTATGAAAATTGCTTCGACAGATTTGAAGTGCTACTTGCATTAGTATATGCGGATTTGAGGGAATCAAACAAAAAATTAAGATTCTGGTGCCCGGTCGGCAGGTTCGCTTGGAAATTTGTACATCGGGATATTAATCCACTGAAAGAAATCATAGATGAGGCAGATAGAGAAAAGGATTCATGGGGGCCAATTAAAGCTGGGCTATTTCATGGGGAATATTCGCGCTTCGAAGATATAGCCAGTAATCTTAAAGAATTTATACCTAAGTTAGGATTGCTTTAGTTTTAGCCGGGGGCTCGGGAATTTTGCTGAGAGTTCCCGTCCCGTGTGTTGCCCTGAGCGTAATCGGGGTCAGCCCCTGGCTAGGATTAAACATTAAGCGACACCCTGAGGGCACAGGAACAAAAAAGGAATAATAAGGGGGTTTAGGGTATGGCTAAAGCACAACCTCAAGGAGTCTATTGTGATGCGCGAGGTTTAGTTGTAGACACATCAAGCCACGAGAGCCCAGGGAACACAGACCCAGTTACCAGCGGTTATAGGTACCAAATATCCGAAATTGGCAAATTCGGGACTGGCCCTTTCTCAATAAAAATGGCTGGCCTCAAACCAGGAACTAAATATTACTACAGAGCCTGCGCGCATAACGTAGCAGGCTGGGGTTACGGAAATGAGGTGGCGTTCACTACCAAAGCGGAGGGAGTTTGGAAGAAAATCACTTCCTATTTAGAATTGGACTCCCTCGAAGTTGGGTTCCCTTCAGGAATAAAATTTAGGCTCAAGCGAAATAAGGGCGAGTAAGTCAACAGTAGAGCCACACCCTGGGGCACAGGAACAAAATAAGTGCTACAGGGGTTGACAAAATGTTAATATCTATTTACAGTAGAAGTATAAAAAATAATAAGGAGGCGACGCCTATAGGAGATAAACGGGGTGGTGGAGAAATAAAATCTTTTAAGGAGTAGAACCTTGAAAAAGAAATTTATAAGTATCTTTATTGCCCTGGTGCTGGCTTCAAGCCTGTGCCTCATGACGGCGGTGCCGGTTAGTGCTACTGGCACTCCAGCAATTGATGGAGTCATAAGTGCTGGTGAGTGGGATGGTGCAGTAGAATTCGTAGGAACCGATTATAGTGTATATGTATTGAGCGATACTGAATACCTCTACATCGCCTTTGAAGCGGTAGGAGGCGACTTTATTGCCTACCCAGGCATGACCAACATATACATCTATGCTGGAGATGACTGGGCTGGTGAGTGCTGGGCATATACTGCTTTGGGACAGGATGAAGTTGTCGGGCTAACATACTTTACGACGCACCACATACTGCCACCCAAAGTTAAGGAAGGCCAAGAATCTAGGTCTACTACTGCGATAGTAAAGGCAAGCACCCTTGCGATGGAATGGAAGATTCCGCTTGCTGAGTTCCCTATGGGCCCGGGAGACTCCCTGGCATTTGACTTCATGTCTTATAGCGAAGGTTACTCCAGTTGGAGTACTGCTTGGCTGTACAACCAAGAATATACTCTTGCACCACCCACTAAAGCTAGGAGCGATAATGCCAAAGGGGCAGTCAAGGCTGACTTAACCGTATATGAAAAAGGTGATGGAGATTTACTGAAAGGTACCGTCGTGGGCTCAGTCATTCTCAACACTACCGCTAGCGACAGCCTCATCGTTGTTATCAAAATTGACGACGTTCCAAACCTTGAGGATTATGATGTGAGAGTCCACATTATCGATGACGATGGTCCTAAAGTTTATTTTACATTTGAAGACGTGCTAAGCACGAATCGCAAGGGCAATGGCAACGCTCAGGTCAAGGTTAATCTTCTTGACGAGAGCGGAAAACCTCGTTTTACCGGCCAAACTATCGGTGTAGATGTGGTATTGAGGCCAAACTTCGTCGACGAGCCTCTCGCGACGCCATCTTACACTACAGATTGGCCCACTGACGTAATCGTGCCACTTAAGTAGTTTGCCATTCCACTGTCTCCTTAATTTTTATAGAGGCTAGCCAATAAGCTAGCCTCTTCTCTTTTTGCCTTCAATACTAGCAAGGCAATGGCAAGATGGTGCTGAATAACAGCACCGATGCAGGGCAAACCGTTATTGCCAGCCACAACTACTGGGATGTTGCTCCCACGGAGGACGGCACTTAGATTAACATTAGAACATGTTGGAATACGTAACACCCTCTGCGGTATCTGCATTGCAGCTTGTCCGTGGACTCGGAAGTATATTGAAAGAACTGTCTAGCCTCCCGATTGCACAATTGCTTGTTTAGTGTGATTAGATACAAAAAAGGGGATCGGGATTTGTGGTCACGACCCCTTAGTCATATACCAATAATATACTAGAAGTCAAACAGCGTCGGCTGATTTACCCCTCGACTCTATCGAGATAACCAGGGTATAACTTCATTCGGGTTCAAAGCCCTGCGGATGGTCCTCTTATCATGGTGCAGCTCCCGTTTGATTCTCTTGATGCTCCACCCTTCTATAAAGTAGGCTTGCCTGATGCAGTCGTCCCGTTCTATTTTAATCACCATCTCTTCCGGTATTTCAGCACCGGCTATAAACAAAAGTAGACTCGGGGTCGGGCCGCGGGCGTTCTCTCTTATTACCGCAACGACCTGCCGTCTCTCTATGAGTTGATTAAGGTTCCATTTGAGTTTATCGACAGGAACTTTGAGACGCGTGTAGAGGTCGCGCCTGCTAACTCCCTGGGGGTTCTTGCGCAGGAGTTCCAGGATGCTCTCATCTTTAACCGCCTTCTCTTCCGGTATTTTAGCACCGGCTATAAGCAAAAGGGGGCTAATGGGTCGACCGTAGGTGTTCTCTTTCCTTACCGCGATGATCTGCTGCCTCTCTATGAGTTGATTAAGGTGCGCTTTGAGTTCCCCGACCGGAACTTGGAGATACGTGGAGAGATCGGACCTGGTCATTCCCTGGGTGTGCTTGCGCAGGAGCTCCAGGATGCGCTCATGCAGATGATTTCGTCTCTGGCTCCAGTAGAAGACTGAGGGATATGTTTTTTGCCAACGTTTAAGATACTTTTTCTCTTCCGTCTCTAGTGGTATGCCTGCATATATCTTATAGCCAATCTGAACCACCCTTTTGGGCAGGCTTTTGAGAATGCTCCGGGCGTCTAACCTGGCATCAAGGTCTATCGGTTTGGTGTCGGCTATTAGGTCAATAAGTTCAGTGGGTTTATGCCCGTCTCCGTCTTTCAGTATCGTATTCAGGCTCACGATGCGATGAGCTTTCTTTTTAGGACAATCGGAAGGCAGTTTTGTCGCTTGACATTCCTGGCGTTGCTCAATTGAGCAACGGGTGCAGTTAAATCCAAAGTGCCGATACCTTCGTTTAATATAGTAGTCCTTCCGTTCGTATTCGGCTACCATCATCAATGATGCTTCTGTCAGGGGCTTTCCCTTCGCCGCATATTTCGCCTTTACTTTGGCCATCTCTACCAGCAAGTTTTGAAGGAAGTCCTCCCTGTCATCGGGAGGCACTTTATTCACAAAGTAGCCGGCTATCTTGACAAAGACAGCCCAGTGTCCCTCCAGCTTTCCTTCGGCGTAGCCTATCCTCATAGTTCCTCCCCAAAGTAAAAAGCCCCCGAGCTGTGGGGGCTTAAAAGAGGGGCGACGCCCCTCTAGGTTTTAACTCCGCTCTCTAAAACAAAAAGACTAGGGGGGTATAAAAGGCAAAAGACGCCCCCCCTAACGGAAGCATCTTTCCCTTGTAAATTATCGGTCTAATAGCAAAAAGACACCCCCTTGACGGAAGTGTCTTTTTGTTTTTTGCCTTAATGGGCTAGATAATCCTTGACCGCTTCCAATACCATTCGCCTAATTGCCACTTTTGTCGGTTCGGGTAGAGCCTTACCGTATCGGATAGCCTTTCGTCTTTTTGACTTGCTAACTTGCCTTAACGCTTCGCCTAAATCTACATATAACCTGATGTAGCTTGACGCTATACGAACTCTAACGAAAGGCGTGAAAGTAAGACCGCTTACCGCTTGCCCGTCTAGGTAGTAAAGTGGCTGACTTTCAGCGTAAATATCCCTAGACACAGCACTAAACTGACCTCTAGTCGGGTAAGTCCTTTCGCCTAATGAGTGTAACGCCTTGCGTTCAGCTTCCCAGTCGGCTTGACTTTGCTCTTTGTCTAGGTGCTTCCAGTCCTGAATAAGTAGCTCTGAATATAGGTAGTAGTGATGCTCTGGTATCAAGCACTTTTTATGCCCATAGACACAAAAGCCCCCACTAGACAGGAATAGTTGAACTAAAACATTCCTGCGGTCAAGGGTTGCCCACTTCGGCAAACTTTCGGAGTTTGTCATAGTGAAGCCCCCCTTTCGTTTTGCTTGAGAACTAGTTTGGGGGGGTTAGTCCCTAGTTTATTTTACTGGGCTGTTACCAGTTCCCTTTCGGCTACTTCGGTGGTTTCGGCTTCGGCTTCGGCTTGTCGCATAGCTTCGGCTATCTGTAACTGGATAGCTTTGTCAAGTTCGGCTCTATCGTGGGCTATAATCGGCTTACCAGCAATAGTCGCCATCTCAATTTGCTTGGCATAATCCTCTTGCCTATCGGTGGCGACTTGCTCGGAGTATTGCTGAAGGTTAGCGACAAAGTTTTGCCGAATAAGGGTTACGCTATCAGCGATAGGCTTGGCTACTTTTGACATTACCCTGCCACTTTTGGAGAACTTGACCGAACCATCTTTGTCATACACTAACCGAATAGGTGAGCCTAAAGCGTCATAAGGGATAGCGGTATCGCCCATTGTGTTCGTAGCCGTCAAGAACGGTAGCCACACCGTCTCCAGGTCTATACTCCATACCCTACGCCCTGTTGGGCTTTTGGCATTAGGCATTAACAGGCTTTTGATGTAGTTCGGGGTTGTTTTCATACTATATTTCACCTCTCTAAAGGATAACCCCCCCAAACTAGCTCTCAAGCGTTCTGACCACTAGGCTGACATACTTTCGGGCTACTTCGTAAAATACGGAAGTTTGCCCTATTCGTTCTGTAGCTTTGCCCCGATACCTTTAGTGTCAAGCGTAGTCGGTATCAGGTAAGTGGTATTTGTTAAGGTGCTAACAAAGCTAATCAGTATTCTAATACTGAACTGATTAGCTACGAATAGCTTACCACGCTGGCAAAAACCTGTCAAGCTATTTTAGGGCTTTTGGAAAATATATTTTTGCCAGGTCAAAAATGCCAGCTCTGGGAGAATTGGCAAACCAGCGACAAAAAAAAGATAACCGAACTTTGCGGGGAACATCGTGGGGAACATTGTGGCATAGGCAGCGCCGGGCTTTGGCAGTGGCACGATTGGCAGCGTTTAATTGGCAGCCATTGACGGTATGCTTTTATATACGAAAAGGACTGCCAAAAGTGTTGTTACCAAAAACTGCCAACTTGCCAATTAGCTTCAAAGTATTGGCAGTATTTATTGGTATCGCCAAGACTGCCAAGTAGCCTCAACTTTTTGGTAAGTTATTGGCGTTGCCAATAACTTTCTGGACTTTCGTCTGCCAGAGGGGAAGAAAGGGGTGAACGGAGTAAACTGTCTTGAAGATACCATAGGGGTCGCTGCTAAGGATCTCGGGACGGCGATAGTAGCCAACCATAGCGGCACCACCGTATCGGACTTTGCTGGGAACATCGGGGGGAGCATCGTGGGGAACATTGAGGGATACGCTGGTCCAACACTTGCTGGTAAGCACCCTGCTGGTAGACTGCTGGTAGCTTACCAGCATCTCGAAAACTTTTACCAGCGCTGGTAGCGCTGGTCAGGCACCAGCAGCTTCAAAAACGCCGGTAGCGCTGGCAAGCTGCCAGCACCTTACCAGCGGTAGGCTAGCGTTTATTTTCCCAGAGGGGGAGGAAGGGGTGAATGTTGTAGATAACCCTGTCGCCGCCGTACGGGTCGGTGTCAAGGATCTCGGGGTGGCGATAAACCCCGACCATGGCGGCGCCACCGTATAGAGGACCCAGGGACTTTTTGCTCCAGCCGGCATAGTCAGCCAGAAGTGCCGGGTCCAAACCGTTTTTTGGTAAAAGAGCAGCCAGCATGGTATTAAGCGTTCGCCTGATACTATGCCATCCCTCACCTTTCTTGTGGTCTAGCCCTGCTTTAGCAAAGATGCGCCCGTACATGATAGTCAGAGCACCCGGTGTATGCGCTTTAGGCCGGTAGTCGGCAAAGACCTGGTGGAGACAATCCGGGATAAGGTGTTTTACTGGTCTCCCATGTTTAGCGGTGTGAATTAGGATAGTGCTGTCATCATAGTCTCTTTTCTTGATACGGGAGAGCTCCTCCCGGCGAACTACCCAGGTTGTAGCCACAGCTAGGTAAAACCTTTCTAGCTTGGATAGCTTTGCCCTGGCTTTTATCAGCTGCTCTACCTGTTCCGGCAGTAGAGCCGGGGCATTTTCCTCATCCTCAGGATAGGGGGTATCATCGGCCGTAAAGGGCCAAACCCAGGTGTTGGCCAGAGCTAACTTTTTTAAGTGGAAAAACTCCTTGCGCAGCGTCCTCTCCGAGATCCCCTGCTCCCGGCGCCTGATGAAGTAGCGGCGGAAGTCGCTGTCAGTCGGTTCTCGGTCATTGTCCAGCCCGGCGAGAAAGTTACCGCCCGTTTCGAGGTATGTGTAAATCGTGCCGGCAGCCCTGAGCCGTGGTGATGAGAGCCGCTCCTTCAAAGTCTCCAGGGCAGGATGAAGGGGTTTACCATTGTTTCCCCGTTGTTTTACCATTGTTTTTCTATTGCTTTTCCGTGCCATTTCTCTAACTCCTACCTCCCCCGGACTTCACCCGCTGCTACAGTCAGGTGGAGCTCCTATTATAGCTTTAATCTTTCTAGTATGATTATACTACATCTACTCCCCTAGTTTGTCAAGTGCCCCCTTACGGTGTATATTGGGGCTAACTGGAGTCAGAAATGAAAGGGCTTCTTGTCTGCGTGGGTATCCTGGGGGTTGCCAGCATCTGCCCCTGGAGAGGGGCTGGTGACGCCGCATGTCGTAGGGCCCGAGAAGCTTATCAGGAGGCAGAGCTCCCACCCGACAGCCCCTACTTCATTCTAGGGGGTCACCCCGACGCCATAGATGTCGTGGTAAAGGGGGCGGGTTGATGCCCAAGGAACTGAGACGGCGCCTTAAGGCCGTAGATCCCAACCTTACCATAATCCCTGGGGGAGCCCGCAGGCATGCTCGTAGAACTACAGAGGCGGACTGGGGGAAGGCTGCCGGTGTAATCTGCAGATGTGGTCGGGAGGTCTTTAGAAGTCGTGATGGGCTATGTATGGACTGCTGGGAGAAAGAGAATGAGTTTGAGATTCGGGATAAGTCGGGTATCCTTAATCTGCTTCCTGAATCAGTGATTATGGATATCGTTCATCTGGCAAAGAAGGAAAGTTAAAAGGTTATTCCTTAAGAAAAGGAGGATTCAGCCAAAGGAAAAACCAAAGATGACGATGTCGAATTAGACCGCAATGAGACAAGGGCGGCAGATGCTAATAAAGATTCCTTTTACCTGTGTGTCGTCTCGTCCATACCAGAGAATCCTAAAGGACATATGGTCAAAGACCCTATTACAGCGGGCACCAAGGACACAGTAGTTATCCCGGTAGCCATCTGGAGGGCATCCATATGGGGATAGACAACAAAAGTCGAAGCCAGATTAACGATTGACCCTCCAGACTGGAGCAAGAAGTAAGGAGGATTAGTATGCGGCCCCCTGGGGGCACAGGAACAAAAGTAATAAGGGGGGAAATAATGAGAGACTTCCTCAAGGGTACTATAGGCTGCTTATTACAGATAATATTAGTTGTAGCTGGCATTATACTTATCATTTCAAGTGTTGTATCTTGTGGAAATGAGCATACCGGTGTAGGTACTTTGTATCTAATATTGGCTATCTTATGCTGGAGTGCTGTATTCGGTATTCGCTACTGGTTAGGGCATATTTTGAGGCATAGGTAAAAATAATTGAAGCGACACCCTGAGGGCACTTAGGAGGGAGTATGATGAAAACGCTTAGAGGCGAACAGTGCTTCTAAAGGAGGTTTAGGAAATGCGTAAGCCACAAATTATTGCAGGGATTCTACTCATAGCAACACTTCTTGTTCTCGGGGGATGCGCCCCCAAGCCAGCATCAACTCCACCTCCTTCACTACAATTTGCGACAAGTGGCACCGTCCTTATAATACCAGGTGATGCTGAAGGGTTTAGCCTTGACGATACTGGGGTGGTTGCTTATAACTGCCATATCAAGTTTACGAACAATGTCCCGTATAGCGTGGATGTTCATGTTGTGCGTGAAATGTATCCTTATGAGAGTAAACCAAATGCCACCTGTATCGAAAATTACTTTAAGGATGTCGTAACTTCCACCAGCGGGAAGAGTGGAGAGCTTGTTGTGGGAATACCATTCCTCAGACCTCCCTATACCATTTGGTTTGTCAACAATACCTCCAATACGGACTTTGAAGTGGAATATGAAGTCTATTGGGAATAGCCCTAGAAAGAGGCAGAAAGGGAGAACTATAAAGCGGCCCCCTGGGGGCATAGGAACAATGGGGATTTATATCGGAATCGGAAAAGATAAAGGGCGATGGGACAACGGGACAAGGATCAGAAAGGTGGGCACCAAGCCCGGCGACACTCACCAGGACGGCGCACTGGGTACCATAGTCGGTGCTTTGGGTCCCAGTACTGCCAGCCAACGGGCCGAGTCCATCATTGCCTTAGATAAAAACGGCGTAGACGGGGACGTTGAGTACATCTACTGGGTTGAATGGGATGACATGTCAGGTATACCGGTAGCCATTACCGATAATCGCATTGAACCGATAGTGGAGTAAACAGGAAGCGACACCCTGGGGGCACAGGAACAAAATAAATAAATAAGGGGGAGGGGAGCTAAGTTGAAACGGATTATCACGGGAATACTTTTACTAGCCGTGCTCACCATGTTGGCTGGATGCGTCTCTAGGGAGACTTATGAGAATGTCCAGCAAGACCTGTTAATTGCTGAAGAAGCTGTGTCTGACCAGCAAGCGCAAATTGCTGAATTGGGCAGCGAGTTGGGCAGAGCTAGTGAAGCCTTGGAGACGGAGCGAGGCAAGTCTGCTGAACTTGCCAGTAGTCTGGAGCTAACCGGCGCTGAGCTGGAAGAGACGCAGACAACTTTAGCCAGTACGGAGATAACTCTTGCCGATACGCAGGCAGCAAGAGAGGATATCAGGGTGCAGTTGGCAGATGCGCAGGAACAGCTTAGAGCAATATCAGAGACCCCATTCGGCCTCTACTATATCGTAGATACCACAGCTGGTCAGCAGCTGTGGAGTCTATCTGATGATGCTGACGAAACCCTTGTTGACGGTTACGTCCTGATTAGAAACGACGAGGACATTAAGTTCAGGCCAGGTGTAAGGGATATCACACTCGGTCACTGGGTGTTGATGGCCGTTAGCTCTCCAGGTGTGGAGGTAGATAGGGATGTGCTATCTAGCCTAGTTACTGGACCTAACATATCGCCTGAGCATATTGGGGTAGGATATCAGGATATACTGGAACACTTTAGTGAACATTCCGCCGACAATTACGGGAGCCTAATGTATATCTACATTCCCTGCCACTTTGAGCCAGACTTAGGTTGGGTGAACGATTATCCTATGCGTGTTCTAGAGCATCCACAAATCGAATACTTGGTAAACGATATTTATGGTCATCATGTGCCGGCTCGGTTTGAGCTACTGGAGAAGCCCCCCCTGGTCATGACTTTAGCTCTGGACCCAGCGCTAATAGTTCAAGCAAGGGAAAGCGCTATTGAGGCTGGGGTTGATTTTGAGGAGTGGCTGACTGAGGCCATCCTGGTGAAGATAAGGTGATTAAAAAGCACAGGAACAAAATAAATAAGGAGGAGGATAAAATGCCACGCAAGAAACTGAGCCCTATTGAAGAGGCTGTGAAGAAGGATATGCGCGAAACGATTGGCTATGACGGTCGTTCCCGTCTTTCATACATTGACTTCGCAGCCGAAGTAGACGCTGGATTACGCAACCCCTTACCACCCAAAGGAAGTAAAAAGAAGCACAGGTGACAAAGAGGCAAAAGCTGAAATCGAAAGCAATCCCATAACCACAGAAAGCGAGTAACCCAATGGGTATGAAGCGACACCCTGAGGGTACAGGAACAAAATAAATAAGAAATAATACGGAGGACAGAATGACCAATGAAATGATTAGTGTGATAGTTGTAGGTTTCGTGCTCGCAGTCAGCACTGGTGTTCTGGTTTGGGGCCTTAAGAAAAGGAACATTACAAAAATATCATTAGGCGGGATGCTATTATTATTTGGTTTTTTTGTTTTATTTGACCGTTTCCCAAAATATACACAGACATTTAATGCATGGGCTACACTTTTGCTCGCAGTCGGTGCTTTTACATCTGTTGCTGTAAGCATTTGGCTATATGACCGCCGGACATCGCAAGAGCATCGAGTCCGGCAGGAAGACAGAGAATTGGCTGCTATAAGACGACATTTGGATGAGGTGCATAATTGGATAAATGAAGTTTCGAAACTTGTATCTGGGTGTGTTGGGGCACTAAGAACAACTGCTGATAGAAGACAACGCATGTGGCTCGCCAAGCAACTCGTATCTGCTACGACATATGTAAATATTGAGGCTGGTCGTCTAGATTCTAAATTTGCATCAGATAATAAATTGGTAGATATCATAAAACGGTTGTCATGGATCTTGGAGCACGAGGATATTGAAAAGTTAGGAGCTGATAAATGGCAGCAAGAAATACCAGAAAAGTGTGAAAAAGCCCTACAAGCCTTATCAAATATTAATGCTTCGTTAGGTTTATAATTATTCCATAAAGCCCTACCCTGAGGGCACAGGAGCAAAATAAATAAGGGGGTTAAATGTTGGTATCTATAGGAGTAGTATTGAGCTATTTTGGGACTGTAATGTTATTTTTAGGTGCAGTGGCTACAATTGGCAAAGTACCAGCTATAAGTGGAAGTGAGGCCAGTCGTTATAAAGCACTTAAGAAGTCAATATGGGAAATAGCGCTGTCTAAACGATCTATATGCGGTTTGATGCTATTGACTGTGGGACTCATCTTGCAACTTATTGGCAGGTTGTGCATATAGGGATTTTCGTCAGGAGGAACAAAATAAATAAGGGGCTGTAACATGAGAAGTTTACGTATAAAAATACTAGTTGGGGCACTGGTAGCTGCAGTTATCGTTACTTTGCTAGTTGCCATTCCCACAAGAGCAAGTGACGGTTCAACATCCCTGTCTATTGAGCCAGAGATTGTGAGAGTTCCACACTTAGACCTTGAGCAGGGCCTTGGCAGATTCTACATTGACGTACACCTAAACAACGTCCAGGACCTGACATGGTTCAAATTCACCCTTATTTTCGATGGCGACGTCTTGGGGACTCTTCCGGATGGATGGTACGGAGACCCCTCCGAATGGTCGCACGGAGGAACTGCATCTGGTTCCTCTAGCTATGGCTCGTATGTCATTAGTTCCTATGAGACGGGTCCCCTCTCCGGTTCCGGAGTCCTACTCGCGTTCTGGTTTTATCCTAGAGCGGCCGGAACGACCAAGATAGAGTTTAGAGAAGTAGAGCTCAGAAACAGCAATGGAGATGTGATACCATGCACATTCATCGGGAACGAAGTGGAGGTACTGCCGTTTGACACGTGGCTGAACGGGGAATACGAGAGGCTCAGTACGCAGTACGATGAGTTGCAGACACAATACACTGACTTGGAGGCGAAACATGGGACTCTATCCGGTGAATATAGCTCTCTTGAGTCGAGCTATACTACCCTAGAGTCGAGCTACAGCTCCCTTGAAGAAGACCACGCCTCTTTAAGTACAGAGCATGCTGTTCTTGAGTCAGACTATTCTTCTCTCGAGTCGAGCTACAGCTCCCTTGAAGAAGACCACGCCTCTTTAAGTACAGAGCATACTGTTCTTGAGTCAGACTATTCTTCTCTCGAGTCAGATTATGATGAGCTGAAGTTAGGTCATCAATCAACGATTGAACAACTTGAGGCAACCAAGAGCCAGCTCAGCACAACGCAGATTCTGTTGTACGTATTCATAGGTGCCACAGCGGTACTTCTGTGTGTGATGGTCTTCCTACTTCTGCGGAGGCGGGGAGCAACACCCTGAGGGCACAGGAACAAAATAAATAATAAAGGGCTAAACAGGAGGTTGTTATGCAACAATTAGGACTTAATGAATCAGAATTGGAAAGTATTCTACTTGCACACACGGATAGTATTTTAGCACGGGGTACCAGCGGTAGCACAGGAGATAAAACGAAAGACCTTATTAAAGCTACTGAATCCCTTGCCAGAGCTACACAACGTGCTTTACGCCAAGTAGCAAGAGCTATAATAGAAAATAATAAGCGAATCGCTGAACAACTAGAGAAAGCTGGATTCAAAATCACTTAATAACCCCCCATTTCTTTAAGTTGTTCTGTAATTTTAGCGACACCCTGATGAGATAGAGCGAGCCAAATGATATCGATTTGCGCCTGGTGCGGTAAACATATGGGGGAAAAGCCACCATACGAAGATAAGAGCGTCACGCATGGAATGTGTGAGAGGTGCTATGCTAAATGGAAGATGAAAAGAAAGGGAGAAAAAGAAAAGGTAAAAGATGAAAAGAAGGCTTTTAACTATTAAAGCACCTCGCCTCTCGATTAGCGAGCTTCGGTTCTGGTGGCCTGTCTTGGTTATCATTATCCTTTTGTGCCTAATGCTTATACTGAGGCTCCCTGATATTCAAGATTCCGCAATAGTTGCTCTTGTCTTTGCTACCTTCATGTATGTGGTATTTACAAAAAGAATCTTAGATGAAACGAGGCAGCAAAGGCTTGACGCTTCGCGGCCGCTACTTGTGCCAGTCGGTGGTATAGAAGGTGTAGCACGGCTTGCTGAATGGCCGAGATTGAACCATGAACGAAGGTGGCTCTATGTGCGTAATATTGGGCTAGGGCCTGCCGAAAACATAGCGATACGGTTGGAGCTACGAACTGTAAATAGCTCGCCAACTATTCAGCTGGATGAGATGTTAACTACTGTTGAGCCACTTGCACTAGGTGACAAAGGGCTAGTTCATCAGTGGAAGATCGCTGAAGAATCAGCTGAAATCTACGATGGACATTGGGTAGTCATTAGCTATGATGACATATTCCATCGTCATTTTGAGACAGAGGCACGGCGGATAAAAGAGAGCGATAGTTGGGTAAGTATCAAGACTGTGCAAGTAAAACAGCCTCGACTACGTGTGGGGGAAGTGAATTACTATAAAGGTCTTTCAGGTAATGATGAAGCGACACCCTGAGGACACAAGGGAAAAGGAGAGGAGGTAAAAGATGAAAAAGCTGATAATAACCCTGCTGCTGTTAGTATGCCTGCTGGTGCCTATCTCCTGTACTACAGAAGCATCGGAATCCGAAGTGGAAGAAGAGAAACCAACACTAACGGAGGAACAGAAAGAACTATGGTTTGAAAGGGGCGTCCTGCCTGTCTCCACAATCGAGGAGGCATCACGGCTAGTAGGCTATCCGGTGGCTACGCCGACTTTCCTCCCCACGGGTTACCTCGCCGGTGATTTCCAATTAAATCAGCTGGGAATGCCACCGCATCTGGGGGGCGAATGGGGTGATGGAACGAGAGCCGTAGAGCGACAGTGGTTCTGGCCACATGACCAAAAATTTGCCTTCTCTCTTCATCAAATTCCGGGGATGACGGAGGAAAGTGTTGACGGTGAACCAATCGAGATGTGTGGTCGCCCTGGTAAAAGGGTGTTTCTTGAAGCAGAGGACGGTCTTGAACATCCCCTTGTGGTGCTTCACTGGTGGAACGGTGACATGATGTATTCGATCATGGGTTCTCTAGCGGACCCACTCACTGAAGAAATCCTGCACAAGATAGCATGCTCAGTACCCGAAGTTCCCCCCGACTAATAACGGATTAGAGAAAATAGCTGCTAAAGAAAGGAGGTTGTAATGAAAAAGCTGATAATCGGAACTGTATTGGCTATGCTCTTGGTGGTGCCTGTTTCCTGTGCAGAAGCAGCAGTTGATGCTACATATGAGGAGCTTAAGGCAGCACAACAGGAGGCAGGTCAACTTCTAAACGAATTGGGACTTTTCGTCTCCTCTGACATAAATATCAAAGAAAATCAAGTCGAAGTGTATGTAACTGACAGCAAGCTATTCTATAAAACACTGCAAGAGGCTGACGCGCAACTGCCTGATCATGTTGTGGCAATTATAATCTATGAACCACTTTATGAAATTCCGTTTGAGATCAA
>Ga0307379_10002835_pt1 | contig 25378 bp, 18 predicted proteins | sample UN2MG_FD_202237 | JGI IMG/M metagenome (GOLD analysis project Ga0307379, IMG submission 202237) | Soil microbial communities from Risofladan, Vaasa, Finland - UN-2 | ecosystem: Environmental > Terrestrial > Soil > Coastal area > Acid sulfate soil | place: Finland: Risofladan, Vaasa | collected...
AAGGCCTCCCAAAGGACATTACCCACCTGCCCGCGGGTCATCGCGACGTGGTGAGGGAAGTGACGCAGCAGCACGTTCTTGTACAGCCGCTGGATGCCGGGAATCCGCACCCAGCCGTACGCGCCGAAGGTGCAGGCCTTGCTGGGCTCGACGGCGCCCTGCGCGAGGACGGCCTTGAAGCGGCCGTCGTTGTCCTGGGTGGCGCGGCATAGGGTTACCGGCCCGTCGGTCATGACGAACTCGACGACGCCCATGGCATTTTCGCGGCCGGTGGCCGTGGCGACGATCTCATGGCAGCCCATCTTCGGGGTGGCCTTGGCCCATGAAGGCGGGAAGACGCCGCAGTGCCAGCAGTTGATCAGCTCGGGGTCGTCGTTGTGTATGTTGTTCCAGTCGGCCAGGCAGCTCGGCTGCTCGCCGGCCAGTTGCAGGGCGTGCATGGACAGCGTGCCCATGATGTCGGCCTCGCAGGCGGACGGGACGCCGCGGTCGTCGAAGCGGCCCATCGTCGCGCATGCGCAGATGCCCAGGTTCTGCTGCATGCTCGTCCAGCACTGTACGGCCAGCCCGTCCAGGTTCTTGTCCTCGACGAATCGCCGCAGCACCAGCTCGAACTTGGCGATCTTGGCGAGCTGCTCGTCGCCGACGGCCTTGCAGTCGATGGTCTTGGCCATCTCGGCGATCACGCGCCGCACCGCCGCATTCGTCTTCATTGCGCGAACGGCGGCGAAGACCTCAGAAAGGTCCAGCGTCACGACGGTCGGCCCAAGGCGCTGGAGGGCCTTCTCGCTGTACCGGCAGGTCCAGAACGCATCGGGGCGGGCCCCCACCTGCCCGTACCTGGCCCCGCGCAGCCCCCCCACCACGCGGCAGACCGCCGCAAAACGCGACACCGTGCCGTGGAATGACTCGTCCTCCGGCTGGCAAATGGGCTTCTCCGGCACGGAGTACGGCACGTCGAGCTGGCGAAGGACCTCGCCTATGCTCAGCAGTCCGCAGAAGCTGTCGCGCCGCTCGGTGGTGGGCTTGAGCGCCTCCTGCTCAGGACAGCCGACGATCAGGACGGGAACGCTCAGGCCGCACTCCTTCACCGCGACGGCCACCGCCTGCTCGTCGCCGAAGTTGACGGCCGAGATGACGATCCCGTCCACGCGCTGGTCGCGGAACATCCGCCCGACGAGGACGGCTTCATCGATAGTCTCGACGCAGCCGACCTTCGTCTGCCTTGGCGAAGGGACCACGACGGCCGCCCCGGCACCCTTCAGGACCTTCACCGTTCTGGCGCGCATCTGGGCGGCAAGTGTGTCCGAGAATAAACCCCGATTGGCGGGGACGAAGCCGAGCTTCACCTTCCGTCTGAGCATGGTGTCTCTCCTGCGATGTGCCCCTGCCGGCTAAGCAGGGACCGGGCCAGTCAAGCCCAGGCGGCGTCGAAAAGCAAGCGTCTGCGCTCAGCCGGCGAGGGTCGCCAGGAGGCCGAGTCGGCCCCGGCCGGGCATCGACTACGGAGCGGCTCGATGCGGCCGCGGGGCCCCGACGCGGCGAATCCGTTGTAGTTTTGGGCTTGCCAGAACGGGTATCTTGTGGTATAAAAAATGCCATACGTACCAGAAGTGCCGAAGGAAGGGCAGGCTCAACTCACAGTCCAACGGCAGTACGCTTCTTCTGGTCCGTTCAGATTGCCCTGCTCAGGCAAGCTCGAGGATGAGTGACGGAGGCAAAAAAGCCGAGGTTGTGCCCGGACAGTCTGCTCGCTCGGCCTTGACGGACCCGACGTCGTCCGAGTGTTCGCAGCCCGTTCTGGTCGGCCGCAGTCCCCTGTTCAGGCAGGTGCTGGCGGTAGTAGACGCCGTGGCGGCTAACGACTCTGTAGTCCTGCTGGAAGGCGAGTCCGGCACGGGCAAGGAGCTGCTGGCGCGGCGGATTCACCGCCATTCCCCCCGCCGTGGCATGCCGTTCATCCCCGTCAACTGTCCCGGGGTCAGCGACACCCTGTTCGAGAGCCAGTTCTACGGGCACATGAGGGGCTCGTTCACCGGCGCCACCAGTGACACCCTGGGCATCGCGCGGGCCGCCGAGGGGGGCACGCTGCTGCTGGATGAGGTAGGCGATCTGCCCATTCACCTTCAGCCCAAGCTGCTGCGGCTGATCCAGGAGCGCGAGGTCACGCCTGTCGGCGCGTCCAGGCCCATCCCCGTCAACGTGAGGTTCATCGCATCCACCAACCGGAACCTGGCCCGACGCGCCACCGACGGCACCTTCCGGAGCGACCTGTATCACCGGCTCAACGTGGTGCGGGTCGTGATTGCCCCTTTGCGGGCCCGCCCCGAGGACGTGGACGAGCTGCTGGACTACTACGTGGAGTTCTACGCCCGTCAGTACGCCATGAGGCCTCGCCTGATCGGGCCACGCCTGCGACAGCGGCTTCGCGAGTATCCCTGGCCGGGGAACGTCCGCGAGCTGTGCGGGTACGTGGAGAGGCTCTACGCGGCCAACCTGCCGCCGATGCCGCCGGTGTCCGAGCTGTGGGATGATGGATACAGCCGCATCCCAGCACCCGCCGATCCGGGGGCAGACCGCGGCGTGCGCCAGCCGCAGCAGCCCGTCGGCTGCAGCCTGGCCGAGGCCGAGGCACGCGCGATCCGGCAGGCCCTGGGACTGACCGGCTACAACCGCTCGGCGGCCGCCAGACTGCTCGACATCCACCGAAGCACCTTGCTGAGAAAGATCAGGCTGCTCGGCCTGGACTGACGACACCCGCCGAATCTCAGCGGACCGCGCGAGTCACGGCCAACGCCGCCACCCCTCGTCAAACCTTCCCGCCCGGACTGCGGATCGGCGCGCGCCGCAGATCGCGGCAATCACCGGCGCGGATCGCGTCAGGCCCTGCCGCGCTATGCAGCAGCCCTCTGAATTGGCCGCCGCTCGGACAGAGCGCCACATAACGCATCACGAAGAAATTCATCTTGACCTTGACCTGCAGCCCCATGCCGTCGCCGAGCAGTCCGCCGGTGTGCGCGGTGTGAGCACCAACCATAAACCAATCGCACAGAGCCGGTTATGCAAGGTCCGCCGCAGCCAAATCGACGGGCCGCCACTTGACCGCAGGCCGAAGCAAGACGCTGCCGACCATCAACGTGCCGCACGTGGCCTCTCACCAGGCGGGCAAAGACTTCCGGCACGACGGTTGCATCGTATAAGGGCGAGCCTACACGAGAGGGATAGAAGCAGTGTGCACGAGGGAATGGAGCGCGCCGGCCGTTCGGGCTGGCGAGGAACGAAGTGTGGTCGTCATGATATGTGACGACCCGGCCGACGCCGAAGGCGCGGGCCGAAGCTTTTTGAATGTGAATAGATGTGTGCTGGTCAGATACCAGCGGCCGGAGTGCATGATGCGATCGATGCCGGCCGGACCAGTGGCGGCAGCGATTGTGGACCTGAGGGATCCACCCGCCGTCATCGGCCGGACGGTGGAGTGGCTCCGGCGTCGCTGGCCCCGCTGCCCGATCGCCGTTGTGGGTGATGTGGGCGGTGGAGAACTCGAGATGGCGGCCAGATGCGGCGGCGCAAGCTACCTGACCCGACCGGTAACGGACGAACAGTGGTCGGGTCTGCTGCCGCGCGTGCTGGCGGACCGGCGCAATATCAGTGAGCAACGCCAGAACGAGGGAGGTGCCGAGGCGGCTCGGACCTCAGGCACAGTTGCTCGTTGACTGACAAGTGAATCAGTCGACCGTGGAGCCTCAGAAACGGTCCCTGAGCAGGACCGTTCGCAGCAAGAAGACGCTGCGATGAGCCTCACATCCAGAGGATTCCGAACGGCGCGCGCTAAACGGGCGGAAATGAGCAGCCGCCCGGCCATGCCTCCTACCCAAACCCAGGGCGTGGCATGAACGTGTCTGTCGGTCCTCTGACGGTAGAGGTCTATGCGCATGCGAACCAGTGGAGACGAGCGCCCACTGGTTAACTTCGGTCTCTCCTCCACCGAAGCCTCGCAGATTTGAGCCTCACCCGAGAGGGGACCTCTACCAAGGCGAAGGGCGATGACGAAGCCTTGAGCAAGCTACGTCTCGCCCTCTTTTTTTGCGCTCGTCAAGGCGGGCGAAAGACAGTGCTTCTGTTCGCAGGGCCGCGACTTGTGCGAAATGCCCTTGACGCAGTCTGTGCGCGTCACTAGCATCAGGGGTTGGTGGGTTGTGTATTCGTCCTCAAGGAGCACACCGTGGAAGGCGAACTTGCCGGCAGGACGATTCTCCTGGTCGATGACGACAGGGACATACTGGCTGCCATGCAGACGGCCCTGGCAGAGCTGGGCCCGGAAGTCCTGACGGCCGTCGACGGCAACGATGCGGTGGCGCAGGCCCAGCAGCATCAGCCTGATCTGGTCGTTCTCGACCAGATGCTGCCGAAGCGCAGCGGGTTTCTGGTGATGGAGGGGCTCAAGCACGGCAAGAAGCCGGGCGACCCGCCGCGCGTCATCATGATCACGGGGAACCCCGGCACGCGCCACAAGGAATATGCCCGGACCCTCGGCGTGGACGTCTACCTCAACAAGCCGTTCCGGATGGAGAAGCTTGTCGAGGCGGCCCGCAAACTTCTGAGCTGATTGGGGCGAAATGGCCTTGCGGCGGAGCGGCCGGGCGACTAGAGTATCCGCAAGATAATCGAAAGGAACAGACAGCAGGCGACAGTGACGGACGGGTTCGGCTCGCGGACAGCGGGCGAACCGATTCGGGAGAAGCGGTTAAGTGAGTCCCACGACGGCAGAGAAAACGAAGACCATCGAAGACCATCGAAGGCATGATACGGACACGGGGTCGGCGGAAGTTCAGATCGCGCTGCTGACCAAGCGCATCAATCACCTTTCCGAACACCTCCAAACCCACAAGAAGGATCACGCCTCCCGACGGGGATTGCTCATCATGGTGGGCAAGCGCAGCAGCCTGCTGAAGTACCTCTCCCGCACCGCGGCGGATCGCTACAAGCAGATCATCGCCACACTGGGTCTGCGCAAGTAGCTCTCCGCGGAGCGACGAGTTCACAGGTGACGAAAGTGGGCATGCAGACCGAGCCGATGGGGCGACTCATGGCAAGTTGATGCCCGTTGCGACAATGGCCCTGCGAGGAGCCTTCACACGCAGCCAGACAGGATGAAAACGCGATGGATGCAGTAAGAGTGGAAAAGCAGATCGGTGGCCGCAACCTCTCCCTCGAAACCGGCAAGGTCGCCAGGCAGTCCCACGGCGCCGTCGTCGTCCGCTACGGCGACACGGTCGTGCTGGCCACCGTGCTCAGCGCGCCCTCCACGCGGGACCTGGATTTCTTTCCCCTGTTCGTGGACTACCGCGAGATGCACTACGCCGTGGGCAAGGTGCCGGGCGGTTTCTTCAAGCGCGAGGGCCGGCCGTCCTCCAAGGAAATACTCACCTGCCGGATGATCGACCGCCCCATCCGCCCGCTGTTCCCCGACGACTTCGTGAACGAGGTGCAGATCCAATGCATCGTCCTCAGTTCCGACAATGAGAACGATCCCGACATGCTGGCCATGATCGGCGCCTCCTGCGCGCTGACGATCAGCCACACGCCGTTCCAGGGCCCCATCGGCGCCGCCCGCATCGGGCACATCGACGGCAACTTCGTGGTCAACCCCACCCACGCCGAGCTGGAGCACAGCAGCATGGACCTGGTGCTGACGGCCCATGCGGACGCGGTCAACATGATCGAGCTCGGCGGCCGGGAGGTCTCCGAGGACGTCGTCGCCGAGGGCGTCGCCAAGGGCTTTGAGGTCTGCCAGGAAGTCATAGGCATGATCGAGGAGCTGGCCGCCGGCGTCAAGGTCGAGAAGACCTACACGCCCGCCCCCCCGCCGGAGGAGCTCGTCCAGCGCGTCGCGGCCCTCTGCGCCGAGCCGATCCGGCAGGCCAAGCAGATCGCCGGCAAGGTCGAGCGCAGCGCGGCCCTGGACAAGATACGGGAAGACCTCCTGGCCGAGCTGTGCCCCGAGGGTGCAGCCCCGCCGCTCCACGATCCCAAGCAGGTCAAGGCGATCCTGTACAAGCTCGAGGGCAAGATACAGCGCGAGCTGATCCTCCAGGGCAAGCGCCCGGACGGACGAGCCGTGGACGAGGTCCGCCCGCTGGGCATCGAGGTGGGCGTGCTGCCCAGGACCCACGGGTCGGCGCTGTTCAGCCGCGGCGAGACGCAGTCGCTGGTGACGACCACTCTGGGCACTATCCGCGACAAGCAGATAATCGACGGGCTGCAGGATGAGTACTCCAAGAAGTTCATCCTGCACTACAACTTCCCGCCGTTCAGCGTGGGCGAGATCCGCCCGATCCGCGGGCCGGGCCGGCGGGATATCGGCCACGGCGCCCTGGCGGAGAAGAGCCTGGAAGGCGTGCTGCCGGGCGAGGATGGCTTCCCCTACACGATTCGCGTGGTGAGCGACATCCTGGAGTCCAACGGCTCGACGTCCATGGCGACGGTGTGCGGCGGGACGCTGGCCCTCATGGACGCCGGGGTGCCGATCAAGGGCCCGGTGGCGGGCGTCAGCATCGGCATGGTCAGCGACGGCCAGCAGCACGTGATGCTGACGGACATCCTCGGCGAGGAGGACTTCCACGGCGACATGGACTTCAAGGTCGCCGGCACGCGCAACGGCATCACGGGCATCCAACTGGACCTGAAGGCCCGCGGCATCAGCCAGCAGCACGTCGTCGAGGCGCTCCAGCAGGCCCGCAAGGCGAGGCTGTTCATCCTCGACGAGATGGCCAAGGTCATCGCCGCCCCGCGCGAAGGCCTGAGCCCCTACGCCCCCCGGATGCTGACCGTCAAGATCAACCCGGAGAAGATCGGCAAGGTCATCGGCCCGGGCGGCAAGACGATCAACCGCATCCAGGATGAGACCGGGGCCACCATCGACATCGAGGACGACGGCACCGTCTATATCGCCTGCGTTGACTCCAAGGGCGCAGAGGCCGCCAAGGCCGCCGTGGAGGCCTTGACAGAAGACGTCGAAGTGGGGAAAATATATGGAGGCAAGGTCGTGTCCGTAAGAGACTTCGGGGCGTTCATCGAGATACTGCCGGGGCAGGATGGGATGTGCCACGTCAGTGAGCTGGACGTCAACTACGTCAAGAACGTTACGGACGTGGTCAAGGTTGGCGACGTCGTCCGTGTGAAGGTGATCAACATCGACGACCAGGGACGGGTCAAGCTGTCCCGCAAGGCGGCGATGCGGGAGGAGCAGAAAAAATAGCATTTCCCTTGCTTGTGATTTGCGCAGTGCTATCATTGGTGTTGCGCGGTTTTTGCTGATGCGTTGAAGGCCGGTACCATGTCTTCCTGTTGGGCTGGGCACGTCTGTCACTTCAGCAGTCCGCACGGGTGCAAGTCTGCTTGCGGAGAAAGGGGTTATTTGTATGCCCACCGGCAAGGTCAAATGGTTCGATCCAAAAAAAGGCTACGGCTTCATTATCGGTGACGAAGGTCAGGACGTCTTCGTGCACTACACCTCGATCACCGGAGACGGCTTTCGTGTGCTGAAGGACGGCGAGGAAGTCGACTACGAGATGGTGAGGGGCGACAAAGGCTACCAGGCTCGGAATGTCATTCGTCCCCGCGCCGAGCCCAAGCAGGACCAGCCGCCTCTCGCATGACGACGCGGATTCCTTACAATAGCTGGGCAGCGTGCATCCAGCACGGGTGCGCGGCTTAGCCTTGGCTGACGAAGGACCGCGAATGACAACCTGGATGCTCCTGCTGGGCGCGGCGATGGCCGGGCCGCTGTGGATCCTGCTGACGCTCTGGGCGTCCAGGAGGGTCTGGAGAAACGCCCGGAGGCTTTCGGCCAGGGCCAAAGGACGCGAACAACTCGTCGAATTGGGGCAGCTTGCGGGGGGGCTGGCACACGAGATCAAGAATCCCCTGTCCACGATCAACCTCAACCTCAAGCTCCTCTCGGAAGACCTGGCCCGCAGCCGCAGCGACGAAAGCCGGCGCCTCCAGCTTCGCCTGGGAAACGTCCGACAGGAGGCCGACCGCCTGAGGGAGACACTAGAGGACTTCCTTCGATACGCCGGCCGCTACGAGCTGCACTTCGAGCTCGTCGATCTGCGGCGCCTCGTTGAGGAGCTGGCCGACTTCTTCGCGCCGCAGGCCGAGGCCGTCCGCGTCGTGATGAGAAAGTCCCTGCCCGACGCGCCGGTGATGTGCCGGGCCGACGCCAACCTGCTCAAACAGGCCCTGCTGAACCTGATGATCAACTCCGCCCAGGCCATGACCGAAGGCGGCGAGCTGCTCATCCGCGTCGGTTCGCACCGATCCCGCGCCCAGCTCGAGGTCATCGACACCGGCCGCGGCATGGGCCCCGACGAGCTGGCCAAGGTCTTCCAGGTGTACTACTCCACCAAGAAGACAGGCACCGGGCTCGGCCTGCCGACCACGCGGCGGATCGTTCGCGAGCACGGAGGCGCGATCTCCGTGCAGTCCGAGCCGGGCCGCGGCACGAGGTTCCTCATCGCCCTGCCCCTGACCGGCCAGCCGGAGCGACGCGAGCATGCCCCCGCTCGCTGATATCCGCCTCTTGGCCCCACCGGCGGTTCGATGGGCCCCGGCCGATCTGCACGCGGCCGTCCGCACGGCGCTGGCCGCGCTGGGCAGCCCCGGGCGGCTCACCGTCGTCGTGAACGACCCCCAGAGGGCCACGGACAGCCGGCCGGTCCTGGAGGCCCTGCGCGCCGAGTTTGACCCGACCCGATGCCGCATCCTCGTCGCCGCCGGCACGCACACGTTCAGCGCCGACGCGCAGGCCCACTTTCAGATGCGTATCGCCGGCGGCTTCTCACTGGCCGGCTTCGCCTGGCACGACTGCCGCGCGGACGAGCTGGTCGCCGTCGGCGGGGCCGACGGCTGGCGAGGCCACCCGTGGCTGCTGGACGCCGACGCCGTGCTGGCCGTCGGCAGCGTCGAGCCGCACTACTTCGCCGGATTCACCGGCGCGCACAAGACCGCCACCATCGGCTGCGCATCCTGCGCCGACATCGAGGCCAACCACGCATGGGCCGTCCATGACTCCTGCCGCCCCTGCCGCACTGAAGGCAACCCCGTCTTCGAAGGGGTCCGCGGCCTGCTGGCCTCGCTCGAACAGGTGCAGCGCGTCGCGGCCGTCAACGTGGTCCAGCGCGGAGACCGCATCATCCACGCCTGCGGAGGCCGGGTCATGCCTGCCCTCGAAGCGGCCGCGCCCGTGGCCGAGGCCGCCTGCACATGCCGCATCGACTTCCCCGCCGATGCAATCATCGCCGAGGTGACCGGGCCTCTGGCCGCCAGCTTCTACCAGGCCGACAAGGGGCTCAAGAACAACGAGTGGGCCGTCCGCGACGGCGGATGCATGGTCCTGCTGGCCCCCTGCCCCGACGGCATCGGACAGGACCACTTCATGGGCCTGCTGCGCGAGGCCGCCGACTACGAGCAGGCCGCAGCGCTGGTCGCCCGTCGCGGGTATCGCCTCGGCGACCACAAGGCCCTGCGGCTGCGACATCTGACCGACCCCAGGCGCCGCGGCGTGCGCCTGTTCATCGTCAGCGACGGCATCAACGACGAGCAGGCCCGCACGCTGGGCGCGGCCAAGGTCGCGGACGTGGATGAGGCCCTCCGCGAGGGAGGCATCGACGCGGCCGGGCAGGTCGTCTGCCGGGTGGGCGACGCAGGCAACACGTGCGTCCTCACTGCGTAGGCAGGCTGGAGTTCGCGCGGGGACGGCTTGCGTACGGCGAGCCCGCCGGCAGCGTGGCCATGATTCTCGGCGCTATCACCTTGTGTATGAACCCGCTCGACGTGGACGAGACGTGCCCCCCCGTCCAGCCGTAGACGGCGTACGCACGCTTCCAGGGGATGTGCACCACCTTGCTGTACAGCGCCCCGCCCTCGTCATCGCACGCGACGTCATACGGCGGCTGAAAGCCGACCCTGCCCGCCGGCTCGCCCGCGCTGGGCCCCGAGCTGTCGCCCATGGCCAGCAGCATATCGCGGTGGCTGAGAGTGACGTACATCTCGAACATCACGTGCCGCATGGCCTCTCTCAGGTCGGTCCGGCTGGCCAGCGACGGACTGAGCAGCACGACATAGTCAACCGACACGTCCGGCGTGAGCTTCTCCAGGGCGCCGACGATGATCGCCGATGCGCTCGACAGGCCAACAAGCACGATCTGCCCGCCGGGAGACGCCCGCCGCAGGTCCATGATCCGCTGGCAGAGCGCCTCGGCCGCCGGATGCCCCGGGCCGGCCGACACGTGATCCAGAGGCGCGATCCCCATCGACCAGTGGAACCGCTCGAACGCGCCGGGGTAGCCGGCGTCTTCCAGGCCCTTGCGTACGGAACTGTGGCCCGTGAACCACCCGGCTCCGTCCAGGTAGATCACCCGCGGGCATGTCAACTCCGACTGCCCGCACCCGCCGGCGAGGACCGCCGCCGCAATTGCGCACAACACCAAGTATCCGCTCGTCCGCATGCTCACACCTGCGTGTCATTATCGGCATCTCGGTCCGGCATGCATAGACAAACCCGTGTCCGCCGAGCGGGTGCATGTAGGTTTGGGGGAAGCCCTGGTACGACAGGCGTCTCGCCTGTCGAGCATTGCCCGTGATCAGGCACGGCAGGCGAGACGCCTGCCGTACCCGGACAGCCATCCCCCCAAAACCTACATGCACCCCCGCCGTGCCGCGGGCTTGACGGCATGCGGCTCGCAGCGTAGCCTGCCGTGCTTCGCGCCCGGCCGTGGGCGCACTGAACCAGGAGCGACGCAGATGAAATTCGGAGTTGCTGATTACGGGATGAACGTGTGGTACGGCGGAGACTTCGACGTCGAGGGCCGCTGGCGCAGCCTCAAGGATATCGGCTACGACGGCATCGAGCGGATCTACGCCGCCACGGAGTGTGACGCGATCTACCAGGCGGCCGCCATGCGCAAGGTCGGCTTCGACTGCGCGACGGTGCTGGGGCCCAACCCCGGCGTGTCCATCAAGTGGACCGCCGCCCTCGGCAAGCCGTACGTCTGGGCAGCCGTGAAGGGCAGGGACTTCGACACCTACTGCCGACAGGTCAACCACATGGTCGAGTGCTGCAAGCGCTACGGCATCGCCGCCGCCGTCCACAACCACATGGGCTCGCCCGTCGAGACCCAGCAGCAGGTCGAGGAGTTCCTGAAGCGCTGCCCGGAGGCGCAGCTGGTGTTGGACACGGCGCACCTGGCCGGCGCCGACGGCGACCCGCTCGCCATCGCCAGGAAGTACGCCGGGCGCATCATCTCGCTGCACCTGAAGGATTACATCCTGTCCAACCCCGACGCACCAATGACCGAGTGGCAGAAGCGCGGCCGCTTCTGCGAGCTGGGCGCCGGCAACGTCGGCATCGACAACCTGGCCGTCCTGAAAGCGGCCATCGACGGCGGATTCGACGGCTGGACGTTCGTCGAGCACGACCACCATCAGCAGGACCCGCTGAAGGACCTCGCGATCAGCCGCGAGTACCTCCGCAAGGGAGGGTTCTGAGTATGCCCATCTCTCGCAAGGGACCGGTGCGAGTGGGCATTGTCGGCCTGGGCCGGGCCGGCGGGCGCATGTTCTGCCGCGAGCTGGCGCCGCGCAGACGCAAGTTTCGCATCGTGGCCGTCTGCGACGTGATGGCCGAGCGGGCCCGACGGGTGGCGGCCGACTGCGGCGCACGGGCGTACACGCGAATCAAGGATCTGCTGCGCGACGAGGACGTCGAGCTGGTCGGCATCGCCACGCGGAACATCGACCACTACGCCCACGCCTCGCAGGCCCTGCGGGCCGGCAAGCACGTCTTCCTCGAAAAGCCGATGACGGCCACCTACGCCCAGGCGCGGCGGCTGGCCGCCCTGGCCGGGCGCAGCAAGGGCCGGCTGTTCGTCCGCCACAACGCGCGATACTTCCCCGGCTTCGAGATGGTTCGACGGATCGTGGCCTCCGGCGTGCTTGGCGAGGTCTTCGAGATCAAGCTGCGGCGGACGACCTACCTCCGTCGCGACGACTGGCAGACGCTCGCCAAGTACGGCGGCGGGCTGCTGACCAACACCGGCTCGCACATGGTGGACCACGCCCTGTGCCTGCTGGGGGCGCCGGTGAAGCGGGTCTTCTGCGAGCTGCGCCGGGTGGCGGCCGTCGGCGACGCCGAGGACCACGCCAAGCTCATCATCGTCGGCGACAACGGCCGCATCATCGACATCGAGCACAGTGGTGGCGCCGCCGTCACCGAGCGGACGTATACCGTCCTGGGAACCAAGGGCGGGCTCGTCTCCGACGGCGACCGGATCACCCTGCGATACCTCGACCCGCGCAGAAAGCTCAAGCCGCGCCGGGCAAGCCACGGCACGCCCGGCCGCCATTACGGCTCGCCTGAAGATCTCAAGTGGATCGAGAAGAGCATCGCGCCGCCGCGCCGCGAGATAGGGCGCATCTGGGACGACCTCTACGCCGCACTTCGCAAGGGCAAACCGTTTCCTATCGCCGTCGCGGAGGCCGTCGAGGTCATGCGCATCATCCACCTGGCCAAGAAGCAGACTCCCTTCGCGTGATGTGACCGCAGGTGCCACCCACCACCAAGCCGGGCAAGCTGTCCCCGGGTGCCACCCACAAGCGATAGCTTGTGGGTGCTTCACTCCAGCGACCGTAAGCACGCCTCCTTGTCGATCGATATGGCCCCCGGTCCGTTGAACTCCCATTGTCGATAGCTCGACCATGCCCAGTCTTCCGGGCGCCTCACCAACCCTCTGGCTACTGGGTTGTCGTGGATGTATCCGATCGCACGCAGCAGCGCCTTGGCCGAGCGGAGGTTCCGGTCGTAACCGCCCCCATCCTGCCAGAACCGGTAGGGAGCATGCTTCTGTCCCGTGGCGAGATTAGCCAAGCCTGAAGGATCATTCACTCGGAGCCACCCGATCGCCCTCCGAGAAACCGACTGCTTGATGGCCTTCAGAATAGCGGAGACGGAATAGGCTTCGTTACGTGGCCAAATCAGCAGGTGTACATGCTCGGGCATGACCACGTAGGCCCACAGGTCGAACGAGTGCAGTTCCCGAGCGCGGACTATGGCATCGGCGAGGAACTGGCGAGTACGATCACGGCTCAGAAACGCGCGGCGCTGATAGCACGAGAACGTGAGCTCATGCGCGTCCCACGGTTTGTTGTACCTCTTGCAGAGTTTGCGATAGCCCGACACGCTTTGCATGACTCGACCTCCATCAGCCTAGCGTCGTTCAGAGGGAATGGCCATACACCCACAAGCTGCGCTTGTGGGTGCCACCCGCTACTCGGAAGCCCAAACCCAGAAGCTGGGTGCCACCCACAACCGAAGGTTGTGGGTGCATCCCTGCACACTTACATCAACACCCACAAGCTGCGCTTGTGGGTGCCACCCAACTCGTGCACTCGCAAACTGTCGCTTGTTGGTGCGACACCTGTACACTCACAAGCTGGCGATTGCCCCCGGCCCCGTGTCGGGATTGTCGGCGGCCTATGTCGGGAAGTATTCCTGGAGGGGTCTGACGCCCCAGGCCTCGGCGGCCGGCGTATCGGCGGTGGCGGCCGTCCGCAGCGCGGCGATGCCCTCGGCGGCGGCCTCGGCGGCCGTGATCGTCGTGATGAGCGGAACCCGGTGCAGCGTGGCCTGGGCGCGGATTCGGCCTTCATCGGTGGTCGGCCCGCGGCGGGTCGGCGTGTTGATCAGCAGATCGACCTGACCGTTGGCGATCAGGTCGAGCACGTTCGGCCGCCGGCCTTCGGTGAGCTTCGAAATCGCCCGCGCGGGGACGCCGGCCTCGCTCAGCACCTGGCAGGTGCCCTGGGTCGCCACGATCTCAAAGCCCATGCCGGCCAGCGCCTTGCCGATCGCGGCCACGCGAGGCTTGTCCGCGTCGCATACCGACACGAACACGGTGCCCTCGGTTGGCAGCTCCACGCCGGCGGCCATCTGGCTCTTCGCGAAGGCCAGCCCGAAGCTCATATCCACGCCCATCACCTCGCCGGTCGATCGCATCTCCGGCCCGAGTATCACATCGACGCCGGGGAACTTGGCGAATGGAAAGACGCTCTCCTTTACCGAGGTCTGCTTCGGCCGCGGGGCCTCGGCGACGCCGAGCGAGGCCAGCGACTCGCCGGCCATCACCTTCGCCGCCAGCCTGGCCCACGGCACGCCGGTGGCCTTGGAGACGAACGGCACCGTCCGCGAGGCCCGCGGGTTGACCTCGAGGATATAGACCTCGTCGTCCTTGACGGCGAACTGGACGTTCATCAGTCCGCGGACGGTGAGCCTCTCGGCCAGGCGCATCGCTTGCCGCTTGATCTCCTCGACGACCTGCGGCGGCAGCGAATACGGCGGCAGCGAGCAGGCCGAGTCGCCGCTGTGGATGCCGGCGGCCTCGATGTGTTCCATGACGCCGCAGATGACTGCACGCGGCGACTTCTCGCGCGTGCCGCCCGGCCGCGGGCCGAAGTCCGCGATGCAGTCCACGTCCACCTCGGTCGCGTCGGCCAGGAAGCGGTCTATCAGGATAGGGTGCTCCCGCCCGACCGTCGAGGCGTCGACCGCCTTGGCCATGTACACGTCGAGCTGCGCCTCGTCGGAGACGATCTCCATCGCCCTGCCGCCCAACACGTAACTCGGCCGCACCAGCACGGGATATCCGATCCGCGCCGCCACCTTACGGGCCTGCTCCACCGAGAAGGCCGTGCCGCCTTCCGGGCACTTCAGCCCCAGCTCGTCAAGCACCTCCGCGAAGCGCTTGCGGTCCTCGGCCAGGTCGATCGACTCGGGGCTGGTGCCGATGATCGGCACGCCGGCCGCCTCCAGCCCCCGCGCCAGGTTCAGCGGCGTCTGCCCGCCGAACTGAACGATCACCCCGTGAAGCAGCCCATCGGTGGTACGACAGGCGTCTCGCCTGTCGCCTCCGCATCTTGTCGATTCCGCGACAGGCGAGACGCCTGTCGTACCAAAAGGCTGACCATTCAAGCGTTCGCAGATGTTGAGGACGTCTTCGTGCGTCAGGGGCTCGAAGAACAGCAGGTCCGACGTGTCGTAGTCGGTCGAGACCGTCTCGGGGTTGGAGTTGACCATGACGGCCTCGTAGCCCATCTCGCGGGCGGCGAAGGCCGCGTGCACGCAGCAGTAGTCGAACTCGATGCCCTGGCCGATCCGATTCGGCCCCCCGCCGAGGATGACAATCTTCTTCTTGTCACTGATCCGCACTTCGTCATCACATTTCGGATTGCGGATTTCGGATTTCGGATTTGAGTCGCTCGCGGTTTCGCACGCCTCCCCAAGCTGCGCGATGGGCGCTTCATACGTCGAGTAGTAGTACGGCGTGTACGCCTCAAACTCTGCGGCGCAGGTGTCCACGAGCTTGTAGACGGGCAGCACCCCAAGCACGCTGCGCAGGTGGCGGACTTCCGCGGCGTCCAATCCCCATGCTGTCGCGATCTGGATATCCGAGTAGCCCCTTTGCTTGCATTCGCGCAGGACAACTGCCGTGTCCCAGGCGGCGCCCACTGCATCATTCTCGACGCCCTTGTCGGTGATGAGCCGGAAGTGATCGGAATGCTCGGACACGACGAGACAGTGCGGGAGCCCAGCATGGCAAGTCCGCGCTGCCTCTCCCGCTTCGACCAGCTCATCCTCGAACTCCACGAGTTGCTTGATCTGCGTAAGAAACCACGGATCGATCTGCGTGAGCTGGCGGACCTGCTCCACCGTCCAGCCCATCTTGAAGGCGTAGCGGATGTAGTACAGCCGGCCTTGGCACGGCACGGAGAGCTTGCGGCGAAGCTTGGCGTCGTCGATGGGCCAATCGACACCCAGGTTTGCCTGCGACGCATGCTGTACGGAAAGCGGGGACAGGCACGTCTCGCTTCGCTCGCTTGAGCCCGTCCCCGCTTTCCGGGCGTTCAACCACTTGTCACTGCCGTCCAGGCCCAGGCCGAAGCGCTTGACCTCCATCGAGCGGATGCCCTTCTGAAGGGCCTCCTTGAACGTGCGGCCGATGGACATGGCCTCGCCGACGGACTTCATCTGCGTGGTGAGCGTCTCGTCGGCCTCCGGGAACTTCTCGAAGGTCCATCGCGGTATCTTCACCACGCAGTAGTCGATTGTCGGCTCGAAGCAGGCCGGCGTCTTGCGTGTGATGTCGTTGGGAATCTCGTCGAGCGTGTAGCCGCAGGCCAGCTTGGCCGCGATCTTGGCGATGGGAAAGCCCGTCGCCTTGGACGCCAGGGCGGAGCTGCGGCTGACGCGCGGGTTCATCTCGACGATGACCATCCGCCCCGTGGCCGGGTCCACGGCGAACTGGATGTTGCTGCCGCCGGTCTCCACGCCGATCGCGCGGATGATCGCGATGGCCGCGTCGCGCATGAGCTGGTATTCCTTGTCGGTGAGCGTCTGGGCCGGCGCGACGGTGATCGAGTCGCCCGTGTGCACGCCCATCGGGTCGAAGTTCTCGATGGAGCACACGATCACGACGTTGTCGGCCCGGTCGCGCATCACCTCCAGCTCGTACTCCTTCCAGCCGCGGACAGACTCCTCGATGAGGATCTCGCTGATGGGCGAGTACTCAAGCCCGCGGGCGGCGATCTCGTCGAACTCCTCGACGTTGAAGGCGAACCCCCCGCCCGTGCCGCCGAGCGTGTAGGCCGGGCGGATGCAGACCGGCAGGCCGACCTCGTCCAGAACCTTCCTCGCCTCGTCCATCGTGTGGGCGATGCCGCTTCTCGGCACGTCCAGGCCGATCGACAGGCAGAGGTTCTTGAACTCGATGCGGTCCTCCGCGCGGTGGATGACCTCTCGCGTGGCGCCGATCATCTCCACGCCGAAGCGGTCCAGCACGCCCATGTCGGCCAGCGCGACGGCCGTGTTCAGCCCCGTCTGCCCGCCGAGTGTCGGCAGCAGCGCGTCGATGCGATGGTCCGTGCGATTCTCGGCGGCGATGATCTTCCCGACGGCCAGCGGGGTGATCGGCTCGATGTACGTCCGGTCGGCGAACTGGGGATCGGTCATGATCGTCGCCGGGTTGGAGTTCACCAGCACGATGCGGTAGCCCTCCTCGCGGAGGGCCTTGCACGCCTGCGTGCCGGAATAGTCGAACTCGCAGCCCTGGCCGATGACGATCGGCCCGGAGCCGATGATGAGGATCGTGTGCAGGTCGTCTCTTCGTGGCATCTTGCGGTGTCCGGCTGCCATCGAGCGGGTGCCACCCACAACCGAAGGTTGTGGGTGCTTGCGCGCACCGACATATACAGCAACACCCACAAGCTGCGCCTGTGGGTGGCGCCCGCCGACCTCAGAGCCGCAAGACGATACCAAAGCCGCCCCCCCGCGGGCAAGCGGCGCTCGGGCGCCGAGGACCGCCTGTGGACGCGCCTCATCTGCGCCAGTAGCATTCGCCGAACTATGCCGATAAACAGTGCGTAGGACTCGCTCGTCCCCAGGAGAGCGCATTGGCGCAGGAGTACTCCGTCCAGACATGCCGGCAGCTCGCAGAGGCCTTCGGCCGCTGCAACGTGCTGCGCCCGATGCGCGTGCGTTGCTACGACGCCGGCCAGGAGCTCAGCTACGAGGTAACGGGCGTCTGGCCGGCCCGGACCGGGCGCGTGAGCCTTCTCGTGGAGAAGTTCATCGGCGGGGGCTTCGCCGGTCAGGTCTACCGCGTGAAGGTCACGGCCGTCGACGCCCCGGACGGCCCCATCGCCGGCCTGCACGTCGGCGCGGCCTGCGCGATGAAGATCCTCGTCCCCCCGACGCGCGGCAAGCTGCGCTTCCGCAATCTGCTCTACGGGGCGGGCTTCCAGGGGGCATTCAGCGCTCAGGTCAATGCGGCGGCCGCGCGGGCCGGCGCCTTGTGGCACAAGGTCATCCGCCGGGCGGCGGCCGCCCGATTCGGCGACGAGCGCGCCGTCAAGGACATCTACGCCACGTTCGCCGACCGCACCATCGGCAGCTTCGGCGAGCTGAGCGAGTGGGTCGACGGCCGCAACTGGCGTTTCGAGGTCGATGACCATCTCAGCGCCGATAGCTGGTGGCACCGCCTCTGGCGGCGCGTCGCGCCCGGCACGGGCGGCCAGCCCGAGTACCGCGCGAAGCGGCGCTTCATGGCCGACTTCGTCCGCATGCTGCACGAGATGGGCGCCGCCGAGCTTGCACGGCAATACACCTGGTGGACCTGCAAGAGCCAGCCGAACGTCTTCAAGCGGACCGACACGGAGGGCGACCCGGCGGCCGGCCTGACCGCGATGGACTTCCGCGCGGGCCTGGCACTGCTGCCGGTCCTGCCGATGAGCCCGGCCGACGTGAAGCTCATCTTCGCCGGGCTGGCCCGCGGGAGCCTCGTGCAGTTTGACCGCGGCAACATGCGGAAGCTTGATCGTTTCATCGAGGCCAACGCCGACCACTTCGCGGACATGGCCGACGCCGTCGCCGAGCTGAAGCAGACCGACCGGGCCTACCGTGAATCCCTGCCTGACATCACACACCATCACGTGCGGCTGTTCTACAGCGGGCGGCTGTGGCGCGGCATACTTGACGGCGCGATCGAAGGCTGGCGGATTCGGGACATCGTCGATGCCCGAACGGAAGAGCGCATGCGGCGCAGCCGGCTTCGCACGGTCCTGTTCGCCCTGCTCGGCCTGATTCCCCTGCTGGGCACGTTTGCGCGCCGCCTGTGGGGGCGGGCCGACCTGCGCCGCCACTACGGGCGCGTCCTGAGGAGCCTGTCGTACTTCGGACGTGCCGTCCGCGCGCGGAACGCCGAGAAGCTCATCGGCTGGCACCGCGCCGGGCGCGTCAGCGACGCCAGGGCACTTCGCCTCGCCGAGCGCCCGTGGCGGTTCCTCTTGCACGTGCCGCTGTCGATACTGCCGGCCAAGCTGCACCGCTGCCTGACCGACGCGGCGTACTTTCGCCAGTCGCTGTCGTACGTCTTCGTTCGGCCGGTGCGGCTGTACTTCAACGCCGCCGCCCGCGAGCAGTGGCTGCGCGACATGATGGCCGAGGGCCTCAAGAGCGGCATGCTCACCGACGAGGATGCCAAGGTCATCGACTCGCAGATCTCCGAGCCGTTCATACAGAAGTACCTAAAGGCGCTGGCCGTGCACGTCTGCACGCTGCCGATCACGCAGTTGATCTCGGTTTCCGTGGCGATCTGGTACAAAGAGGCCAACCACCTGACCCTGGCCGAAGCATGGAAGCAGATGCTGCTGATCATCGGGGCTTTCCAGGTCGTGCCGATCTCGCCGGGGTCGCTGGCCCGCGGGCTGTACGTGGTGTATCTGGCCATCCGCGACCGCAACGTCCGCGACTACAACATCGCACTCATCCTGGGCTTCTTCAAATACGTGGGCTACCTGGCCTTCCCGATCCAGATGGCGTATCGCTACCCCGCCCTGTCGCGATTCATGGCCGGGCACTGGGCGACCGGTGCGGCCCGAATCGTGCCGGTCTTCGGCGAGCGGGGCGCCCTGCTGGAGCACGGGGCGTTCAATACGTTCTACAACCGGCCGCTGACGATCCGCCGCCGGATGCGGCTGCGCGCCGAGCGGCGCGCGCCCTTGCCGCGGCGGTCGTGGCACGTGGCGCCGATCGCCGCGTTCGGCATTGGCGCGATGGCCGCCGCGAATGCCGTGTGCCTGAACGTATGGGGCGCCCTGCCCACGCTGCGGAACATCTGGTGGATGGTGATCCTGCTGCCCCTGGCTATCGGCGCGGCCGTCACGACATGGGCCGGCGGACATGCCCTGGTGCGGCGGGTGCTGCTGGCGCTGTACGCGGGCGTCGCCGCGGCGGTCGGTTCCACGCTCGTGCGCGTGGCGCTCGCCTGGACGCTCGCGAGCTGGCGCCCGCAGGGTTGGAGCCAGGTTGAGCCGTTCACCCGCGAGCTGGGCTGGGGGGCGTTCCTGCTGGCCCTGTTGTCGGTCGTGGGCGCGCTGCTGACGGAGATTCACCTGCCCGAGCCCAAGAGCTCCTAGCAGAATGCCGCTGCGTTCGGCCGGCTTGTTTGCCGCCTGGCGGCGTCGGGCAGCATCGCCAACCCGAGGGGGTAGCCTGCTTCGCCCTCCTGGCCAGCCGTCAAACCGCTCGGCCTCGGCGCGACACGGCATTCTGCTAAGAGCTCTAACGCCCCCGACGCCGCGGCCGCCGCCCGGAGCTCATGAGCCCTCCGCGGCGTCGCCGCCGCCCCCCAGCAGCCGGCGCGACCGGCCCACGTACGCCAGCCCGCTGAGAACCGTAACCACCACCGCCAGCCACATCATCACCAGCTTCACGATCACCGCCCATCTCGCCTGCGACAGAAGCGCCGTCTGATACAGCGCCGTGCAGATCGCCACCGACTGGACGAGCATCTTGATCTTGCCGGCCGGCGTGGCGGGGAACTTGACGCCCTGCGACTCGCTGTAGCCCCTGACGGCCGACACGATGAACTCCCGCCCCAGGATCACCACGACCATCCACGCCTGAACGCCTGAGGCCATGTGCCCGGTGATCCAGTGCGGCAGGCGCAGCTCGAAGACCGGCGTGCCGGCGTGTAACGCGAAGTTCGACCCCGTCAGCATCACGAACGCACCGACGGCCAGCACCTTGTCCACGAACGGGTCGGCGATCCGCCCGAACGCGCTGGTCGCGTTCATCTTCCGCGCCAGGTAGCCGTCCAGCACGTCGGTGATGCCGGCGATGATGTAGATCACGAAGGCCGCGATGAGCAGACCCGGCCCCCACGTTGCCGCCGGCTCGTACAGGCCAAGCAGCACAAAGAAGACGGCCGACAGCGCGATCCGGCCGACGGTCAGTTGGTTAGGCAGGTTCCAGACCATGGCGCCATTGCTGATTGCAGATTGCAGAATGCGGATCGCGGATTGCGGATTCAGGGCACTTGGACGATCCGCTGCTCTGCGTGTTCACCGCCTTTTCCCTTTCCGCCGAGCCGTGTTGATTGACGCCACCGCAATGGCCAGCAATTCGTCGGCTTCCCGCATGAGCGGCTCCAGCCGGTCCTTCCCCATCAGTTTCGCCTCGACAAGCAACTCCATCCAGTACACAGATTCGTCGACTTCTTCCTCGACGATGTGCATTTTCGAGACGAAATCCGCCGGCGACTTGGCCCGACAGGCGGCCCGGTAGTTGGCACCGACACTCGTGCCCGATCGGACAAGCTGTCTGGCAACCACCTCAGCCGTGCGTCCCTTGGGCAGGGCCTCCGCCAAGCAGATCGCGCGCAGGGCAAATCGCTGGGTCCTTCTCTTCATCTGCTCAGGAGTCACGGTCTCGGTCACATCGAATCCGCAATCTGCATTCTGCAATCTGCAATCACTCCGGCTCGACCAGCAGGTCGTAGCCCTCGAAATCTATCACCTTGCCGATAACAAAGCTACCCGCCCGGCGTCGTCGTGTCAGCCGGCAGACGCCGTCGATGTCCGGCGCCTGGCCGTAGAAGCGGCCGACGGTATGCCCGTCGGCGCCGCGGCCATCCACAAGGACGTCGATCCGCCGACCAACCTTCTGCCGGTTGGCCTTCAGGACGATCCGCCGCTGGGCCAGCATCAGCTCGCGCCGCCGCTCGGCCTTCAGCTCATCGGGCACCTGCCGGGCCATGCCGGCGGACGGCGTGCCCTCCTCGGCCGAGAACTCGAAGACGCCCATCGCGTCGAAGCGGAACTCGCGCACGAACTCCAGCAGCTCGCCGAACTGGCGCTCGGTCTCTCCGGGAAAGCCCACGATCAAGGTCGTCCGTATGGCCACGCCCGGCACCCGCTCGCGCAGCCGCCGGAGCAGCTTCTCCGTCGCCGCCCGCGAGACCCCACGCCTCATCCGCCTCAGGACCGGGTCGCAGATGTGCTGGATCGGCAGGTCAACGTACGGCACCACGCGCTCGCACTCGGCGACGGCGTCGATCAGATCGTCGCCGAACCCGCGCGGGTAGGCGTACATCAGGCGAATCCACCGCACGCCGTCAAGGCGGTCGAGCTCCCTTAGGAGCGAGGCCAGGTTGCTCTTGCCCGGCAGGTCGCGGCCGTATGCGGTGGTCTCCTGCGCGATGACGTTCAGCTCGACGGCCCCGTCGGCAATCAGCTCCGCCGCCTCGGTCAGCACCGTCTTCGGCGGCTTGGAACGGAACGGCCCGCGGATGGCCGGGATCGTGCAGAAGCTGCACCGGCGCGAGCAGCCCTCGGCGATCCGCAGGTAGGCGGTGTGTCGCGGCGTCAGGCGGAATCGCCCGTCATCGGGCGCGATTCGGCCGTGGCATCCGCTGACGCGCGTGAAGCGGCGCCGGCCGGTCACGGCCGCGAGGATGCGGCCGCGGTCGTTGACGCCCACGACGGCGTCGATGCCGGGGGCCGCCTCGTACAGCCGCCGCCCGTCGCGGTTGGGCAGGCAGCCGGCCACCACGACGCGGCTGGCGCGGCCGGCTCGCTTGTGCTCCAGGGCCTCGCGGATCACGCCCAGCGACTCGTCGCGCGCGGCCGACAGGAAGCCGCACGTGTTGATCACGATCACGTCCGCCTCGTCCATCGGCGCCGCGACGATGCAGCCGCCGGCGGCCAGCGCGGCCAGCATCTTCTCGCTGTCTATCAGGTTCTTCGGACAGCCCAGCGACACGAGCGCCACGCGCAGAGGCCCTTGTCTGGTCCTTCCCATCGCCCGATCATAGTCTCCATGACGCCGGACTTGAAGCCGCTGAGCATCGGACCCATCCGCGTGCACCTGCCGGTCGTGCTGGCGCCGATGGCCGGATACACCGACCTGCCCTTCCGCCTGCTGTGCCGCCGGATGGGCGCGGCCTACTGCACGACCGAGATGATGCTCGATAAGATGCTCTTCGTTCGCGGCCCGCTGCCCGGCCGCATGACGGCGCTGTCGGACGACGACCACCCCGTCGCCGGACAGATCATCGGCAACGAGCCGGACGTGATGGCCGCCGCGGCCGCCGAGTTGTGCACGCGCGGCTTCGACGTCGTGGACCTCAACTTCGCCTGTCCTGTCCGCAAGGCCCTTTCGCGGCGGCGCGGGGGATATCTCATGAAGGAGCCGGCCCGCGCGGCGCGGATCGTGCAGGCCGTCGTCGCGGAGGCCGACCGGCCGGTAACGCTTAAGCTCCGCCAGCGCTTCGCCGAGTCGGGCGACGACGGGGCCTTCTGGCGTATCGCCGAGGCCGCCTTCGACGCCGGCGCGGCGGCCGTCTGCGTCCACGCCCGCAGCGTCCAGGCCATGTATCGCGGCCCGGCCGATTGGGAGTTCATCGCGGCCGTCAAGCGGCGATATCCCGACCGGACGATCATCGGTTCCGGCGACGTCAAGACGCCGCAGGTCGCCCTCGACATGCTGCGCCAGACCGGCGCCGACGGCGTGTCCGTCGCGCGGGCGGCCCTGGGCAACCCGTGGTTCTTCCGCGACGTAGCCGACCTGGCTGCCGGGCGGGGGCCCCGTCACCCGTCGCTCGCGGAGCAGCGCCAAGTGATGGAGGACCACTTCGTCGGCGCCTGCGAGCTGCACGGTCCCGACCGCGGGCCGAAGATCATGCGCAAGCATGGCATCAGGTACGCCCGCCTGCACGCCCGGCCGAAGGCCATGCGCGTCGCATTCGTCGCCGTCAAGACAGCCGCCCACTGGCGCCGCGTATTGGAGGAGTACTACACCCCCGATTAGCGACCTAACAGACGGGTGGCACCCACAAGCGCAGCTTGTGGGTGTCTCTGGAAGCACCCACAACCTTCGGTTGTGGGTGGCACCCGCGCACGGATGTGCGGCTCAGCATGATCACCGCAAGCCGGAGCTTGCCGGGCACACTTCGCGTTGCTCGTTTGCCCGGGGCACCCCGTCCACCGGGCGTTGTGGTTCGCCGGGCGGCGTGGCAGAATAGCCCGCGATGGCTCCCACGGACGGCGACCATACACTGCCGGATCGGATCGTCGCTGCGCCGCGGCGCGTCGTGCTGCTTCGCGGCCCCGCGGCCGCAGGTAAGTCGTCGGCCACCCTTGCCTTCTACCAGCGCCACGCCGATGCGCTCGGCAGCCGCTGCCTGCTGGTCCTGCCGACGACGGCCGCCGTGCAGGCGGCCAAGCGCCGGCTCCTTGAGCTTTCCCCCACGGGCGTCCTCGTCGGCGCCCGCGTCTGGACGTTCGCCTCGCTCGCCGGCGCGATCCTCAGCGCCGCCGAGCGGCCCAAGAAGGCGATCTCCGCCTTCGCCGGTCAGGTCATGCTGCGGCGGATCGTCGATGAGCTGGTCACGGCGGGCGGGCTTGCCGCGCTGCGAGCCGTCGCCGACACGCCCGGACTGATCCCCGCGCTCGGGCGCGGGATCGCGGAGCTCAAGCGTGCCGCCGTCGAACCCGAGGCCCTCCAGCGCGCCGTCGGCCCGGCAAGGCGGTCCGAAGGCCCGAACAGACTCCGCGACCTGCTGGAGGTTTATCGGGCCTATCAGCAGCAGCTCCAGGCCAGCGGCGCCTACGACACCGAGGGCCTGTTCTGGGAGGCCCGCGACCAGCTCGCTGCCGCAGCCGACGCGCCGGCGCTGGAGGGCGTCGCCGCCATCGCCGTTGACGGATTCACCGACTTCGGCCGGACGCAGTTGGCGATACTCGAACAGCTCGCCCGGCGCGTCGAGCGCATGCTCATCACGCTGCCCGTCGCCGACGACGGCCGCGACCGCATGTGGCAGTGGACGCGACGCACGCTCAGTCACCTTCGCCGCGCCTTCGGCGACGATCTCCATGAGATCGCCGTCGAGCCGGCCAGCGGAAAGGCCGCCAACCTGCCGCGCGCGACGTGGGACGATCTGTTCGACATGGACGCGCCCGCCCGCCAGTGCCCGTCGGGGCTTGCGGTCATCGCGGCCGCCGGGGTCGAGGCCGAGGTATCGGCCGTCGCGGCGCGGGTCAAGCGGCTGCTGCTCGACGGCGCGGCGCCGGGCACGACTCGTGCTTCGCAGCGAAGCGCTGCTTCGCAGAGTAGCATCGCCGTCGTCGCGCGTGACATGGATGCGTACCGACCCGTCATACAGCGCATCTTCGCCCAGTCCGACATCCCGATCGCGCCGGCCGCCGAGCCGCTGACCGACGCGCCAATAATCCGCTTCCTCCTCGACGCCTCATCGCTGCACCCCGACTACGCGTACGCCGACGTCCTGCGCGTCATCAAGAACAGCTACTTCCGCCCCGAGGCCCTGGGCGCCTACTCGGCAAAGACCGCGGCGACGGCCGAGATGATCATCCGCCGCGGCAACGTCCTCGGCGGCCGGCCGGCCTACGCCCGGGCCGCCGAGCGCCTCGCCCGCGCGCCCGACCGCGCGGAGGGTGACGACGATGCGGCCGTCGATCTCGGCCC
>Ga0307379_10002836_pt1 | contig 25372 bp, 19 predicted proteins | sample UN2MG_FD_202237 | JGI IMG/M metagenome (GOLD analysis project Ga0307379, IMG submission 202237) | Soil microbial communities from Risofladan, Vaasa, Finland - UN-2 | ecosystem: Environmental > Terrestrial > Soil > Coastal area > Acid sulfate soil | place: Finland: Risofladan, Vaasa | collected...
TCGCGTTGCCCTTGGTCCTGCTGGGTTGGATGTCGGCTCGCTCGCGGCGTCGCTGGCTCAGCTAGCAGCCGCGGACGCATGCCGACCGGCTAGTGCTTGACGGCGGCCGGTGCGGCGAGACATCCCGCCAGATGCGGGGTGGCTCGTCGTCACCGGCCGCCTTTTGCGCTGAGACCGCCCCGAGCGATGACCCCGACCCGATGGCAGGCGGCGTCATCGGAACGCGGGTCCGCGGCCGGCTTGCTGACGCCCGGCGGTTGAAGCACGCGGGGCTGTCCTGGGGCTTCCGGTCGATGTGATCAGTTGCGTGAATTGAAGCCCGGGCGCTGTGAGGCCAGCGCCCGTCTCGATCGCAGCGGCGGCGATCGGTCGGCCGATCGCTCCGTACGGGATCAGATGCCTGTTCGTCGGACGGCCCGCAGGCACCAGAGGGCGCACATGGCCAGCACGATCGGGCCGATCATGCCGAAGCCGCAGAACCCGCCGGAAGGCGCTTCGCCCGCAGCGGGCCCGCCGGTCAGGACCTCCATGCTGACGATGTTGTCCCCGTTGGTGTCGGCGTCCGTGCCGGTCTGGTCGGTGCCATCGCCGCTCCCGCCTTCGCCGATACCGCCCGTGCCGCCGTCACCGGTCGGTGGGGCGCTGCCATCGCCGGCGCCCGGCGCTCCGTCCGTGCCTGCATCTTCGTCGCCGGTGCCGATGCCGGCCTCGCCGACGGTGATCGAAAGGGTGCCGCCGTCGATTGCGGTCGGTGATTGACCCCCGCCTTCCGGCCGGATGAGTAGGACCTGGGACGGAAAGACGGTGACGATGTACTGGCCCGGCGTGCCGGGCATTTGAAGCTCGCCACGGGCCACGAGCGTATTGCCGGGTAGCCCGACGCCCAGGACGGTCGGATCATCACAGTTCTGGGCGGCGGCGATTCCGTTGAGGCCCCCGTTGGAGTTGGGGGTGCCGAACTGGGGGGCGGTCGCGGTGAAACTGGAGGCCACGTCCAGCGAGAAAGCCTGTAGCCGCGGCTGCTCCACGCCCAGGTCGCTGCTCAGGTCCAGGGCGAACAGGCAAAGCCCCTCCGGCTGAAACGCGTCACCGACGTCCGAAATGACCAGGTGAATCTCATACGGGACGGTGGACCCGGCCGGCACGGGGGACGAAACCGCCGTCACGATCCCGGTCGACACGGTAGCGGCCTGCGCCGTCGCGACCGCGGTGGCTCCGATCAGCAGGCTGATGATGGAAACGTAGCGAACCATGTTGAACATCCTTTCACGGCTCCTCGGCGACATTTCGGGGCTCTGCCGGACGGATTGATCTGCCCCGCGGGCCGCGCCAAGCCGAGTCTTCCAGCGCCCCGGCGAATTCTGACCTCTTCTCCCGACATCGCAAACGCACTATAGTGCAAACTCCTGTCGGGTCAATTCTTGGTAGCAGGGGGGAGCCCTTGGCGGGACAAGAGGTGCGAGCCGTGATGATCCGCGAACCGGCAGAGGCAGGCAGGTTTTATCCGGGCTCATTGCAGCAGTGTGAGCAAGAGGCGGCCGGCCTTACGGTCGCGGCAGAGCGCACGGCCATAGGTGAGGGTCGGCTGCTGGGCGGGATCGTTCCGCATGCGGGGTGGACCTTCAGCGGTGCGGTTGCGGGCGAAGTGTTTGCCACCTTGGGGGCGTATCGCCGTCCGGCGACCGTTGTGCTGTTCGGCGCGGTGCATCACCGCCGCGGCCGGCAGGCCTGGCTCTTCGGATCGGGCCGCTGGAACAGCCCCCTGGGTCCGGTCGAGGTGGACGACCGGCTGGCCGAGCGCATTTGCGGCCACACCAGCCTGATCGTGAACGACCCTTACGCTCACGAGCGGGAGCATTCCATCGAGGTTCAACTGCCGCTGCTCCAGCGGGTCATGCCCGACTGCCGCGTCGTCCCGATCCTCGTGCCTCCGACGGCCGCGGCGGTCGAGGTCGGCGAGGCGGTGGGCGGCACGATCGAGTCCTACCGCTGCGACGCGATCGTCGTGGGGTCCACGGACCTGACGCATTACGGTCCGTCGTACGGCATGGTCTCTCAGGGGCGCGGGTCGGAGGGGATCACCTGGGCTAAAGAGGTGAACGACCGGCGGATGATCGACCTGATGCTGGCCCTCGAGGCCGAGGAGATCGTGCCCGAGGCGGCCGAGCATCACAACGCATGCGGGGCGGGTGCCGTGGCCGCGACAATGGCGGCCGTCAGGCGGCTTGGCGCAACCAAAGGGGTGCTGCTCGCCCACACCACCAGCTACGACGTCATGCCCTCACGCCTGACCGACGACTCGGTCGGCTACGCCGGTGTGGTGTTCGTGGCCGAGGGGAACGACGACTGAGGCGGGCGTTGATCGAGGCGCGGCGAGGTAACGAGGATGCGATGAGTCGGAGCTACGCGGTCGGACTGGACCTCGGCGGGACGGATATCAAGGCGGCTCTGATTGGTGATGACGCCCGGATCGTCGTCAAGGCGTCGCGTCCGACCGGAGCGACGCGCGACGCCCAAACCGTGCTGGCCGACATGGCCGACGCCGCCGACCAGGTTATCGCCAAGGGCAAAGTGGACCGTACTTCCGTGATCGGCCTCGGCATCGGCGCCCCGGGGCCGCTGAGTCCGCGCCGCGGGATCATCTTCAAGGCCGCCAACCTGCCCACCTTCGAGAACGTCCCTATCCGTGATGAGTTGGCCCGCCGGACCGGGATGTCGGCGGTATTCGACAACGACGGAAACGCGGCCACCTACGGCGAGTTCTGGGCCGGGGCGGGTCGCAACGTCCAGTACATGGTCATGCTCACCCTGGGCACGGGCGTCGGCGCCGGCATCATCTTGGGCGGCCGGTTGCTGCACGGGCACTTCGAGAACGCCGCGGAGCTGGGTCACTGGATCGTCGAGCCCGGTGGCAGGTCCTGCCCCTGTGGGCAACGCGGCTGCCTGGAACAGTACGCCTCGGCCGAGAGTGTCGCCCGGAGAATGCGGGAGGAACTGGGACCGATCGCCGACCATCCGCTGGCCGGTTCCCCGGAGAAGATCGCTGCCATCACCAGCCGGGACGTCGTCGAGGCCGCCCGGGCACGGGATGGGCTGGCCATGCGCATCTGGGACGACGCCTGCCGTTACCTGGCCATCGCCTGCATCAATGTCCAGCACTGTTTCAACCCGGAGATGATCGTCCTGGGCGGCGGGATGAGCGCCGCCGGTGATATCCTGATCGAGGGTGTGCACCGACACCTTCGCGAGCAGGTCTGGTCCCTGGCGGACGACCTGCCGCAGGTGGTATTGGCTGAGTTGGGCAACGACGCGGGCGTCATGGGTGCCGCCGGCCTGGCGTTTCAGGCCTGTAACAACGGTTGGGAGAGCGGGTAGGATTTCACGCTTGCGACGGTTTCGCTTTCACACGAACGATCTAACCGACCGCATCTGTTAAGATAGACGACACTCACTCGTCGGTTTCACTCGCCTGTATGCGCACAACGCTGGCGGAGCAACTCTCGGCGTTCGGTCCGCCGGCGTCGCACTGCTCCGAGGTGCCGTTCGGAGCACACTTGCACATGGCGCACCCCTGACGTTCGGTGCAGCACGCGTAATACCCCTGCACGCACCCGACACTGCACTCCGTGAGACACCGGCCCACAATGACACCGCCGGCGGGCAGCACAATAAGCTCCTCAAAGGCGGTCTCCACGAGTACGGCCGTCTGGCCGGCGTTGAGAACGGCGCCGGCCTTGACCACGTCACCAAGGTGGAGTTCCTCGCCGTAGGCGACCTCAGCATCTTCGCTCAGGCAGACGTCGGCAACGGCCAGCAGGAGGGTCCGTGCCTGCGGCTCCGCGTCACCTCCGGGCTTCGCCGGAGCTGCCTGTTCGATGAACGTCACCGGCCCGGAAAGACGAGTGTAGGCCGTGGGCCGAAAAACCTCGACGATCGTCGCCGCATCGGCGTCGCCCGATGCCAGGCTCTCCAGTCTGTCGGCTGCTACCTCGTCCACGGCCCTGTCGGCGCCGCTCCGTTTAATGAAGTCGGCGAGCGAAGGTGGTAGCACGTCGGAAAGCAGTTTGACCTGTGTCTCTGTTGACTGGATCGGGTCCTGCCCGAGGCAGGGCAGCGTGAGTGCGAGCAACGCGACGCAGACAGTAAACCTGGACATGACATGGCTCCTTGGCAGTGGCTGATGTGCTCTGAACCGAGGCGCGCCCGACGCGCGCCAGTGAACATTTTAAGTATACTTCGCAATGTCGATCAGTCAAGGTGAACATTCACAAAAAAAAAAGCGGTCATGTGGCACTTTACCTGTGCCCGAGTCAGTGAGCGTATGAAGTGAAAACGGAAAACGCGACGGATGCCGTGCCTTAGCGATGGGCGTGCAGCCGGCGGCCCGCGCGGTTGGGCCGGAGCCCTGCGCTACCCGAGCCGCATCGGCAGGCGCCTGAGGGGTTCCGTGTTTCGCCGGTGATGGGCTACTGCGACTCGGTCAGAGCGCGATCGCGGAGGGCTTCGGCACGCTCGATCAGCGTTTCGCGATCGGGCGGTTCGGCCGGTGCCAGGGCGAAGTCGTAGCTGCGGGCATCGACGATGTGCCCGGGCCAGAGGACCTCGGCCACGAAGTCGATCGGCGGGAGCTGGTACCAGGGGGGCGGCACGTTCACGTGAGTACCGAGGGTCTCATAGCCCTGGTGCCGGATGATGACGTCGTAATCGCCGTACCAGGTGAAGTCCGTGCTGACCGGGGAGCGCCCGATCTCCTCGTCGTTGAGGAAGACCAGCGCCCCGGCCGGCTCCGTGTTGATGGTCAGTGTTCTGCGGACGCACCCGGCCGTCACGCAGGCCCCGGCGACCAGGGCCGGCAGAGCCAGGCAGACCAGGAACTGCTGCCGATCTGTTCTTGAGCGGTTCACGGTGCGTCGTCAGCTCCGTCCGTACAGATACTCGCTGAGATACTGGATCGTGTTTTCCTGGTGGGCCACTTCGTTCGCCAGGATGTCTCCGCTGGAGATGATGCCGTAGAGCTTGCCCTCCTCGACCACCGGCAGGTGCCGGATCTTCTTGTCGGTCATGACGGCCTTGCACTCGGTCAGCTTGGTGGCCCGGGTGCAACAGGCCATCGAGCTGGTCATCACGTCGCCGACCTTGGTTTCGGTGACGCTGCGTTGGGTGACCACCACGCGGGTCAGGATGTCGCGCTCGGTGAAGATGCCCACCGCCTGGTCCACGCTGGTGACGATGACGGCACCGATGCGGTGGTCATTCATGGCCTTGGCGGCCTCGAGCACACTGGCCCCCTTGTCCACGGTGACGACCTTCTCTCCCTTGTGTTTCAGGAGCTGCTCGGCGGTGGGCACGGCGGATCTCCCAACCAGGCACGCCTTCGTTCCGGATCGTGGCCATATGTTGGCCCCATTGCCCGGCGTTTGCAAGCGCCGAATCCGCGATCCCGCGCGGTGCCGCGGGGACAGTCTGGGCAATGGGTGCGGGACCAGCGGAGGTTGGGTCTCGGATGCCGGCTTGTTAAGCTGGTGCCCGTGGAGCGTGGCCGACTGCATCTGGAGCGGATTGTCTCCGGGCTGTCCCTTCGCCGGGTAGGGCGGGCGACGGTGCCGGGTCCCAACGTACGCATCCTGGACTCGGTCTCGAGTACGAACGATTCGGCCTGGGCACGATTGAACGACCCGGAGGCCGACGGTCTGGTGATTCTCGCGGAGCACCAGTCGCGAGGCCGGGGCCGGCTCGGTCGCGACTGGCTTTCGCCGCGGGGGGCGAGCATCCTGGCCAGCGTGCTCCTGTTGGAGCCGGGCACGGGCGCTGCCGACGGCCCGGGCGTCCGAGGGGCCCAGTTGGGCCTGGCGGCGGCCGTGGCTTGTTGTGACGCCGTGGCTCGCGCGACCGACGTGCGGATCCAGATCAAGTGGCCCAACGATCTGGTCTATGAGGGCCGCAAGCTCGGCGGGATATTGGTCGAGTCGCGCACGTGCGGGCCCGAGCCCACGCCCGCGGAGGCGACTGCGCCCCTCGCCACTACCGCCTACGTGGTGGGGCTGGGCATCAACTGCCTGCAACATCGACGCCATTTCCCCGAGGAACTGCGCGATCGGGCCACGTCATTGGACCTGATCGCCGGCGGGCCCATCGACCGGTGCGCCTTGTCCCGGGCCGTGCTCGTGGAACTCGACCGCTGGTACGCCGACGCGTCGGCCTGCACCGGTGACGTCGTGCGACGGGCTTGGCTCAACCGGGCCGCGCCGCTGGGTCAGCGCGTTCGACTACACCACGCCGGCAAGGTCTACACCGGCCACGTGATCGACGTGGACCCGACCGCGTCGCTCGTGGTACAGTTGGACGAGGGCGGACGGCGGTTGTTCGACGCCGCCAGCACCACGATCGCGGAAGAATGATCGCCTGGCGGGCGAACGGATTCATCGCCAGCCACGCTCTCTGGTCGCCCAGTGGGCATGAGGCCCCAGAATGAGCGATCGCAACGATCAATTGGCCGGTTCCGTATCGAGCGACGAGCGTCTTGCAGGCCGCACACTTCTGCCGGACAGGTGCGGCGCTGCGGCGGCCCTCGTCGGCTTGGCGGCCGGTCTGCTTCTGGCCGGACTGGTCGGCCGCCTGACGGCCCTCTTCGAGCCCGGCGCGACGCCGCGTGTGGTGATTGCCGGGGGACTTCTCTGTTTCGCACTGGGTCCCTTGCTTCCCGATCGGCTGGCCCGATTCCTGGCCCGGACTCGCGGTGGTGCGGCCGCGGAACGGCTGACCTTCCGCGATGACCAGGCGCTGCTGTGGGCCGTGCTGGCACTGGTCGCCCTGCTCGCAGGACTGGCGGTGGCCGTCTTACCGCTATGGACGCCCCTAGTGGAGGCGGGCTATCGGTGGATGGAAGCCCGGTTCCTCTGGTCTGATTCCTCCCGGGCGTTCGTGCAGTTGCTTGCGGTGGTCGCGATTACCCTGCCGGGCGGTGCGTTGACCGGCATGGCTCTGGGCTGCGCCGCACGTCTGGCCGGGCACGGACGAATCCGATGTGTCTCGACGCTCGGGTGGGCCGTCATTGGAGTCGGCGTCGCCCTGGTGGTGGTGCGGTTGCTCGGCCGGGTCGATGTTCGTGCGGACGGGCTATGCCTGGCTGCCGCGGTTCCTTTGCTGCTGGCTTCGGTGTCATCCACACAACAACTGGGTCGTAGCCCGGGCCCTGCCGCGCCTCGAGTCGGCCTCCAGCCGCGGTCTGTCCCTGATCTGCGCGATCGCTACCCGGCGCTGATCCGGTGCACGGTCGTCTGGTTGGCCGCCAGCACGGCCGTAGTCGTGGTGGTCTGGCCTCACGTTGCCAGTCGGTGGTGTGGGGCCGTGCTGCCTGGAGGAATCACCACGCCGGTCCTGTTGCAGGTCGTTGCCCTCGGGCTCGGGATGATCGTGTGCGAACGCTCGGGTTCGTCTCGGTCGCACTCGGGCGGAGGCTTGGGTGTGGCTTGTGTCGCCGGCGGGATGGGCATGTTCGTCGCGGCGGCGGCACCGCTTCTTTGGAGCGGCGCACGGGCGGACGGCCTGTTCCCGTGGATCGCTCTGATGGCGGCGGGGTTGGTCTGCGGCTTCCTGATGGGCTTTGCCGTGGCCTATGGCCACATGTCGGTCCTGCGTCGTGTCGGCCACCGCGGCGCGGGCAGCGCCTGGCTGTTCTCCGTTACGCTCGCCGCCTGGGCAGTCGCGGCGTTTGCTTTCGTGCGACCGATCACGGTCGCTGAGCGGCCCTTCGTATTCATGGCCGCCTGCGCCGTCTCGCTGGTGGGCCTGGGCGGAGTCACCATCATCCACGAGCCGGGCTACTCTTTGCGGACCCGGCGCCGCCGCTTGGCCGCCGTCTTCGCGTCGATTGCCTTGATGATCGGCGTCCTGCCAATAGCGGGGCGGGCCTGGACCGCACGGGCCGCCAATGTCCGGCAGACTGCTCACCGTCCCGGGGACGCCGCAGCCCCGCGTGAGCCGACAGAAGCACGTGCCCTCCGGGCGGCATCCGTCCCGCAGCGAACGGCTTCGCTGGACCGATAACCGCCGCCCATCCCGGCCCGCCGACGCGACGCTGCCCGTCACATCCGCGTGGGGAAGGTTCCATAATCTGGTACCTCAAGCGGTCCGGTGCGGTGTCCGATATTGCGCCGGTCGGGTGTCGCCCGGTAACCGTGCCGCTGCGTTCTGCCAGGGCGGAGCAGGGGGCTTGGCGTACACGCGTCGGCCCGCGTCGAGAGTAGGCGGCACATGATCCGTTTTGGAGGCGCACAATGAGCCCGGTTCGACGAAAGCGCACCGCCTTTACGTTGGTCGAGGTACTGATCGTGGTCATCGTGCTGGGCATCCTGGCCGCGATTGTCGTGCCCCAATTCTCCAAGGCCACCTCGGACGCCAAGGTCTCTGTGTTGACCACGAACCTGCAGACCGTCAGGTCGCAGATTCAGCTATACAAGATGCAGCACAACGACACGTTCCCAACGTACGCGTCTTTTGCCAACCAGATGACCCAGTACACCGACGGGAGCGGGACCGCCCAGGCCACCAAGGACGCCATGCACAATCTGGGGCCCTACCTGCTCGCTATACCCGAGAACCCGTTCACCGGCACAAACGCTCTGTCCAACGACGACAGTGCCAACACGGCGTGGTACTACAACCAGGCGACCGGCGAGTTCAGGGCCAACGGCGACGCCTACGAGACCTACTAGTTCGCTTCCGTCGGACGGGTTTGACGAGTCAACGTGCGGCTGGCGGTGGGCCCGGCGGAAAACGTGCGCGCCGAGCCCGATAACTGCCCTTTCGGGAGACGAATGGATGATGGGTCAACAGGACCGTTCCGGCGGCTCGACCTGGCTTCGACGCCTGCTGGTGGGATTCGTGGTGATCACCTGCCTGCGCGTATGGCTGGGGCCGGTGGACATCCTGCCCCAGGCACGCGGGCAGATCCCCGATGGTGGGCTGCAGCGCAAACAGATGGTCGATGCCGTCCGGGAAACCAACCGTCAAATGAGTCAGATCCTCACGGTACTCAAGAGCGGCACGCTCAACGTCCGCGTCGTTAGTACCGATAAGACGGGTGCTGCCGGCGGTTTGGCGCCCACAGGCAGGAAGCGCTGACCCGCCAGGTCCGCCGATCTGCAGGTTTCCCGCCGGCTGCGTCTCGCGGCGGGCGGGCGATGCCGGGATCGGCACGCCTCGATCCTGACGGTGCCGCCGGGCCTTCCTGCGGCTCGCCCAGGCAGGTCGTCGTGATCTGGCGCAGGCCCAACGTGGGGCCGCACCGGGCGATACGTGGTGAGGAGAGTGACCGATGGGTCCGAAACCTCGAAGATGGGGCAACCGGCTGGTGCCGCTGGCCGTCGTGGCCGCGCTGACCGCCGGCGCAGCGGCCCAGGTGGAACCGGAGGTCGCGCCCGCGTCCGCCGAGTTTGACGGGGCAATGCAGGTGCAGCCCCCCGTCGATGCTCTGGAAGACGTCGGCCGGGGCAGAGTCAGCGTCTCGCCGGTGGGCACCGTCGAGATGCACGTTGCCGACCTGCCTCTGTCCACCGTCCTTCAGATGCTGTCGCTCGAGAGCCGCCGCAACATCATCGCCACGCCGTCCGTCCAGGGCACGGTGACGGCCGATCTGTACGAAGTGACCTTCGAGGAGGCCTTGGAGGCCATCCTACTGGCCAACCAGTGCGGGTACCGCGTCCAGGGCAGTTTCATCTACGTCTACACCAACGAGGAGCTGGCCCAACTGACGGCTGCGGAACAGCCCGCCGCCACCAGGGTGCTGCGTCTGTACTACATCACCGCGGCCGAAGCCGTGGACGTCTTGACGCCCTTGCTGAGCGACGTGGGCTCCATCGCAGCCTCGGCCGCGGCGGAGCGGGGGATCGGGGCCTCCGCCGAACAGGCCGGAGGCGACACCTCGGCCGCACACGACTACGTGGTGGTCCGTGACTATCCGGCCAACCTGGCCGAGGTGGAACGCGTTCTCAACGAAATCGACGTGCAGCCGCAGCAGGTGCTGCTCGAGGCCACCATCCTGCGGGCCACGCTGGACGACGACAACGCCCTGGGCATCGACTTCACCATGGTCGGCGGTGTGGACCTGGAGGTGCTGGGTTCGACCTCCAACGCGATTCAGGATCTGAACGTCGGGGCGTTGCCCACGGACCGCCTCGAGAAGTTCAACGCCTCCGTCGCGACCGATCTGGCCGGCACCGTGCCGCGCGGTGGCATCTCCGTCGGGGTGATCAAGGATCACGTCGGCGTCTTCATCCGGGCCCTGGAGGAGGTCACCGAGACCGTACTGCTGGCCAACCCCAAGATCCTGGCCCTGAACAAACAGAAAGGGCAGGTCATCGTCGGCCGCCGCGACGGCTATCTGACCACCACGGTCACCGAGACGCAGGCCATTCAGTCGGTCGAGTTCCTCGAGACCGGTACGCAACTGATCTTCCGTCCCTACATTGGCAAGAACGGGTATGTGCGAATGGAACTGCACCCGGAGGACAGCATCGGCGGTCTGACGGCGGCGAACCTGCCCTTCGAGACTACCACCGAACTCACCACCAACGTCATGTGCCGTGATGGGCAGACGGTCCTGATCGGCGGGCTCTTCCGCGAAGTCACCACCGACACACGCGGGCAGGTGCCTGTCCTGGGTGACATTCCGGGCATCGGGCCGGCCTTCCGTTCCACCCGCGACTCCACCCAGCGGGAAGAGGTCATCATTCTGCTGACCGTTCACATCGTCAAGAATTACGACGCCTTGGCCGAGGCCAGCCGGCGCGAGATCGAGAACATCGAGCGCGTTCGGGTCGGCCTGAGGCGCGGGCTGATGTGGACCGGTCGGGCACAGCTGGCTCATACGCACTATCGCCAGGCCCTCGAGCATTTCGCCGCAGGCCACGCCGACCGGGCCTTGTGGGAGCTGCGCTTGGCCCTGCACAACAACCCACGACTCCTGCCGGCCATCAGATTGCAGGAGGAGATCCGGCATGAACGGGCCTGGGAAGACGAGGGCAGCGTCACGCGCGATTTCGTCACCCGGCTGATCCAGCAAGAGTCCACTCCCGGACTGAAGTTGCCGCGATTCGATCGGCCGGCACCTCCATTCGTGAGCCCCGAAGACCTGCGCGGGCCGTTCGGGTTCGTGCCGGACGACGGGGACGGGGAGACGTGATGACTACAATCAGGACAATGCACCCGAGCTCGTGTCCCGGCGACGGCGGTGGACCGGCGCCTTGCCGGGCTTGGGCCTGGGGCCTCTGTGTGGGGCTGGCCCTTGCGGCCGCCTCCGGCTGCACCACATTGATGCCTCACCAGGAACGGCGCCAGCAGGCCCAGAAGAATTGGGAGCAGGTCCGCGCCAAGGTCAAGCGGCAGTTGGCCACCCAGCAGTTCGAGTCGGGCGAGATCGACGCGGCCATCACCACCGTCCGCGAGGCGCTGGGCCTGGATCCGACCTGCCCGGAGAGCTACCTGCTCTTGGCCCAGGCACTTCTCGAGAAGGGCGACTGGGCCGAGGCCGGACGTATCCTCAGCGCCGCCCGGGAGATGCGCCTGGAGTCGCCGGACCTGACCTACGCCCGCGGTGTCGTCGCCGAGCGAAGTGACAGGATCGACGAGGCCTTGCGGTTCTACACGCTGGCCCGTCAACAGGACCCGACCCAGATGGACTACGTCGTGGCCGAGGCGGAGTGCCTGGTCGCCGCCGGGCGCCCCGAAGAAGCCCGAAACCTGGTCCGGCAATCCGTCGATCGGTTCGATCGGGACGGCACCTTGGAGACGCTCGAGGCCGAGATATCCCTGAGCCTGGGCGATCGTGCGGCCGCCGCCGGCGCCTTCCGCCGGGCCCTGCCGCTGGTCAGCGACAGCCCTCTGGTGGCCGAAGAGTACGGGCTGCTGCTGGCGGACATGGGTCGGTTTGCCGAAGCGGTGGCCGTCCTGCAGCCCTTGGCGGACGCTGCCGGTCGGACCGGCGCGGAGCTTTCCGGTGCGGTCGTCCGCGCCCTGGCGCGGAGCTATCTGGAACTCGGACACACCGAAGCGCCGACCGAACTGCTCAACGGCTGGCTGCAGCAGCATCCCAACGATTCGACCGCCTGGATGTTGCAGGCTCAGGCGGCCATGGCTCGAGATGACGAGGCATTGGCTCGTCGCTGCGTGGCGGCAATCCGGCGGCTGGCGCCCGGCTCCGCCTGGACCCACCTGCTGTGCGGGTACATCCAGTGGCGCCAAGGGGACACGCCCGGTGCGCTGAAGATGTTGGAACGCTCCTTGACCCTGCAGCCCAACGACACCCTGCTGCACTGCCTGATCGGGCAGGTGCTGGCCGACGCGAACCAGATCGAGCGGGCCCGGCGGCACTGGCAGCGGGCCCTGCAGATAGACCCGGATGTACAATGGGCCCGAAATGGGCTCAGAGGCCTGGAATCGCGCTCGGCAGGCTAGGATCGCTCCGGGCCGCGTGGTGCCCGGTGTCTTCCCGGTGGTCGCGGAGACACCTCGGATTGTCGTGCAGGCGGCCCTGACCGGGCACCTCGTCCCGTCTACGCTTCAAATCAATGATGCCGCCGGCGCGGCCACGCGCGCCCGTTACCTGCGCACGGACCGTACCCGGTCAGCGCTTACCCGGCGGCGGTTGGACCCTCACCAACCCCATCCACTAGAATGCGACCCAGCCCGGCGCGCCGGACCATCAGGCTGTCTGCCGCCGAGTGATCGCCTTGGCCGTTGTCAGTCGCAGCGCCGGCACGCAACACTCGCACGAGGTGTCCACGATGCCGAATATCCTCGCCGCCGTCATGCCCGGCCCCGACCGTCCCGTCGAGCTGCGCGAAATCCCCCAGCCGGACCTGGAGCCGGACTCCGCATTACTGGCTGTTGAGTTCAGCGAGGTCTGCGGCACCGATGTGCATCTCCAGCACGGCAGGCTGGCCGGCGTGCCCTATCCCATCGTCCCCGGTCACGTGTCGGTGGGGCACCTCGAGAAGATTCGCGGCGTGCTGCGCGACGTGCACGGCCGGCCGTTCGCCGAAGGCGACCGGGTCACCTTCCTGGACGTTCACCGAACCTGCCACCAGTGCTGGTACTGTCTGGTGGCCAAGGCGTCCACGCGCTGTCCGCAACGCAAGGTCTACGGAATCACCTACGGCCTGGCTGACGGGCCGTGCGGTGGCTGGGCCGACAAGGTCTACCTCAAGCCCGGTACGCGGTGCATCCGTCTCGATGGAGTGGACTCCGAGCTGTTCATGGCCGGTGGGTGCTCGCTGCCGACGGCACTGCACGCGGTGGAGCGGGCCGACCTGCGTTTCGGAGATTGCGCCCTGGTCCTGGGCGCCGGACCGGTGGGGTTGTCGGCCGTGGCGTTCGCTTTGCTGCGCGGCGCCGGAAAGGTCCTGTGCATTGGGGCGCCGGCCCATCGGTTGGAGACCGCCCAGGCGATGGGCGCGGCCGAGGTCCTCGACTTCACGGCATGTGATGAGGACGCCCGTCGCGAGTGGGTGCTCGAACATACCGGCGGTCGCGGGGCCGACGTTTCCATCGAGGCCACCGGCGCGCCCGAGGCGGTGGTCCAGGCGATTCGATGGACGCGCGACGCCGGATGCGTGGTGATCGTCGGCCAATACACCGACGCCGGCGAGATCAGCCTCAACCCCCATCTGGACGTGAATCAGAAGCACCTGGAGATCCGCGGCTGCTGGGGATCGGACTTCTCCCATTTCTTCAGGGCGATCGAGATGCTCAAGACGCCCTGGGCCCGGTGCCTGTGGTCAGCCGTCAAGTTGGATCGGTTCACCCTGTCGCAGACCAACGAGGCGCTGGATCGGGTCGCCCATGGCCGGTGCATCAAAGCCCTGGTGCAGCCGCGGCCCTGAGCCCCTGTCCTGCCAGTATTGGCGTAGGCCCGCCACCCCAGCAGGGCAAAGCCCGGGTTGATCCCTCGGATTCCCTCCCCAGGGGCATCGACGCGGCGGGCCGCTTCGGGTAGATTACCGCACCCTGAGCCGGGCCGTATGGTCCGGCCCCCCGTGACCGTAGTGCGGGGCTGCGGGGCTCGACAGTTGAAAAGGAGCGGCATGATGGTTTTCGCAGACCTCTTCCTCCAGATTATCCTGGGTCTCTTGCAGGCTTTACTGTTCGGCGGCTTTTCGATCTGACGATTCGACCGTATCTGGGTACGGTCGACCGTCTCGATCGACTACCGGTTGGTGCGATTCAACCCTGACTGGCCTCAGCCTGCCTGATTGACGCTGGCGGCAATGTCGGTAGCGAGCAACGCGGGTTCGCTGGCTGCACTGAAGCCCAGCACCGTCACGGCGGGGCCCAGGGGTTGCCATATGCGCGGGTCCGTCGGGCCGAACAGAGTGATCGTGCGCAGGCCCAACGCGCCGGCCACGTGCGTCATTCCCGCGTCGTTACCCACGAACGCATCCGCGCCGCCCAGCAGCGCTGCGGCCGCCGGGATTGATTCTTCGTAGATCACCGGCGCAACCCGTGACAGACGGTCGCGGTACCCTGAACCGTGCCAGTCCATCTCGGTCGGGCCGATCATCCACACGACGCCGCACCCGCGGTCTTGAAGCCGGCCCACCGCCGATTCGAGGGTTTCCAGCGGGCAGCATTTCGCCCGCCCGCCGCTACCGGGCTGACAGATGACCAGGGGCCCGGATGGCTTGCCGACCAGTTCGACCAGCTTCCTCCGGGCTGTCGCGCGTTCTGCTGCGGAAGGGCTGAGCATGAAGTGCGGCTGCGCCCGCAGCGCCAGCCCGGCGCGCTCCAGGTCGGCCAACCATTGGGCCGTGATGTGGCCAACTGGGTCTCCTGCCCGCCACGCCGGGTCCACGGAGAGGACCGCACCGCCCGCCGAACGACGCAGGCGATCGGAGACGTGCGCCCGCCGGCCACCCAGGAAGTTGATGGCCAGATCGTACTGGCCCAGCCGCTCGGCGAGATCGGCCGGGAGTTCCTCGTGACCGTAAAGATGATGCAGGCCGAGCTGTTCCAGGTTGATCGCCGCGTCGATAGGCCCGCGCCCAACCACGAAGGCGGCCAGCGGGCAGCGGGCGGCCATGGTGATCCGGGCCCGAGGCGCCGCGGCCCGCAACGCGGCGGCCACGTGCAGCGTCAGTACGAAGTCCCCCAGGGCCCCGGCGTGCAGGAACAGACATTGGCGAATGGCGGATGGCGGGAGGCGAGTCGAGGCTGGTTCGGCGCCGTCACCTTTCGCCGGCTCCCAGCCGCCTTCTGGTGACTTACCGCTTGCCACACCCGGCTCGCCGTTCGTCATTCGCAATCCGCTACGGGCAATCCGCTGTTCACAATTCGCTATTCGTAATTACGCTTCGATCCAACCGCCCCCGGTAACGACGTCGCCGTCGTAGAAGACGGCCGCCTGACCGGGCGTGATCGCGGATTGGGCCTCGTCATAGGTCACGGTTGCCGAATCGTCCTGGCGAACCTCGACCGTGGCCGGCGCCGCCCGGTGTTGATACCGGATCTTGACCTCCGCCCGGAACGTCGCCGACGACGGCTCCTCGAAAAAGTTCAGTCGTCGCACGTCGAAACGACGCTTCAGCAGACCCTCGCGGTCGCCGAGAGTCACGGTGTTGTCCAGTACGTTGAGTCGGATGACGTACACGGGGTGGCCCATCGCGATCCTCAGGCCCCGCCGCTGCCCGACGGTGAAGTTCGCGATCCCCTCGTGCCGCCCCAACACGTTGCCCTGCTCGTCCAGCACGTCGCCGGGGCAAAAGGTGTCCGGGCGACGCTCGCGGACCAGGCGGGCGTAGTCCCGATCCGGAACGAAACAGATCTCCACCGAATCGGGCTTGTCGCAAACCGGCAGCCCGAAGCGCGACGCCTCCGCACGCACCTGGTCCTTGGTCAACTCCCCGATCGGCAGAAGCACTCGCCTCAGCACGTCACGGTTCAGCCCGAAGAGCACGTACGACTGGTCTTTTCGTCGGTCCACTCCCCGGCAGAGCCGTGGGCGACCGTCGCGGGTCTCGATCCGCGCGTAGTGCCCGGTGGCGATGAACTCGGCCCCTACGGCGTCGGCGTAATCCAGCAGCTTGCCGAACTTCAGTTCGCTGTTGCACACCACGCAGGGGTTGGGTGTCCGCCCGGTCCGATACTCGTCCACGAAGTACTCGATGATGCCGTCGAAGTCCCGCTCGAAGTTCAGTGCGTAGAACGGAATGCCGAGCTGCCCGGCCACGAAGCGGGCGTCGGCGGCGTCGGCCGCGCTGCAGCAGCCCTGATGGGGACGTGCGCCCGAGCCGGTCGCCGCTTCCGCCGCCGACTCGGCGCCCACGCGCATGAAGAGTCCGATCACCTCGTAGCCCTGTTCGTTCAGCAGGCTCGCGGCGACGCTCGAGTCCACCCCGCCGCTCATCGCCACGACCACCTTCGGCGAGCTCATGTTCCTGTCCCGGGTTGACTCCTTCCAGTCAGGCTACGATTGTAGGCCATCGGTCCGAATTCGGGCAGTCCGGCCGGGTCTGGTGTGGCCGGGCTGGATTGACTTGCAGGTGTGGCGCGTTTACGATCCGATGGTAGGAACGCCGAGAGCCCGCCGGCGGCGCGTCCGGGGAGACCCGACCACATCGGTTGGCGCGCTGGTGGCCCAGGCTGGTCCTTTCGCAAGCGAACCTGCAGAAATCGAGAAGCGCACGGTGCCCACGCTACACGTGCTTAGAGGGGCCGATAAAGGCCAGACCTTTCGTACGACGAGCGAGCCCGCCGTCCTGGGCCGCGAGTCGGACCAGATTGCGTTGAGCGACATCTCCGTCTCCCGCCGGCATGCCGAGCTGCGCCCCGAAAACGGCACATGGACCCTGCGAGACTTGAGCAGTTCCAACGGAACCTACCTCAACGGCGTGCGAATCAGCGACCCCGTCTCCCTGAAGCACGGCGACCAGATCAAGCTGGGCGGCACGCTACTGGTCTTCTCCGGCGACGAGACCACCGAGCAGTTCATCGGAGCCGCCGCAACCCGTGACATGGTCGAGTTCGAATCCGGGGGCGGCAAAATGGATTCGTCGATCCTGTCGGCCATCCCCGGCAGCGACGACAGCCTCATCCTGGCCGCTCCCGAGACCGCCGACGCCGTCCACGCCTGGAAGGTGATGTATCGACTGGCCGAACTGCTCGGCGTCGGGTTGGCCGTCGAGGGTTTCCTCGAGCGGGTGACCGATATCCTGCTCGACAACATGGTCGTGGACCGCGTCTTCGTGCTCATGCGCGACCAGGAGAGCGGCGAACTGATGCCCCAGGTGGTTCGCTATCGAGGGAAGTCCAGAGGTAAACGCCCCAGGATCACCACCTCCAGGACCATTGTCCAGCACGTGCTGGACTCCAAGGAGGGCATCCTCTGCGCCAACGCCATGACCGACGAGCGGTTCGCCGACCCCTCTCAGGATGCGAACCAGGACAGCGTTCATCGGCTGGGCCTACGCAGTGTGATTTGTGTGCCCATCCTGGCCCACGACCTCGTCCAGGGCGTGATCCATCTGGACTGTTCCATGTCACGCCACACCTATACCAACGAGCAGTTGCGCCTGGCGACCGCGATCGGCCGGATGGCCGGAATGGCCATCGAGAACACACGTCTGCTGGAATCGCGGCTGGCTACGGAGCGTCTGGCCGCGGTGGGGGAAGCGGTGGCCCACCTGTCTCATCACATCCGCAACATCCTCCAGGGCATGGGCAGCGGGGCCGACGTGCTCGAGATGGGCCTGCGCCGCGAGGACCTCGAGACCATCCGTTCCGGGTGGAAGATCATGCAGACCAACGTGGACCGCACCTTCCAGCTCGCCACCAACATGCTCACCTTCAGCAAAAAGCGCAACCCCGCCATCGAGATGGGCCAGCTCAATCAAGTCGTGCAGGACGCCATCAAGCTGATGCAGCGCCGGGCCGACGCCAAGTCGGTGATGCTGCTCACCGAACTGGCCGACGACCTTCCGGCCATCCCCTTGGATATGGAGGGGATGTCGCAGGTCGCGGTCAACGTCCTGAGCAACGCGGTTGACGCGGTCGCGGCCCAGACCGGGCGCGTCAACGTCCGAACCAGCTACGATCCCGCGGCCGATCGCGTTACCCTCAGCATCCGGGACAACGGGCCCGGCATTCCGCCGGACCAGATCGAGCACGTCTTCCAGGCTTTCCACTCGACCAAGGGGTACGGCGGCACCGGGCTGGGCCTGGCCGCCGCACGCAAGGTCGTCGACGAGCTGGGCGGAGAGATCGACGTCGAAAGCCCGCCCAACGAGGGCACCACTTTCCATATCCATGTGCCCACCAGCCGGGTGGAACTGGCCGACAGCGAGGAGACGCACGGCCCGGCGAAGTAGCCCCGCCCCGCCCTGGTGGGTCCTTCTTCCAGTATCCGTCGATTCTTCTTCCGGTCGGTGTGAACGGCCCGGACTTCGGTAGCGGCGTGCATGACACTTCAGGCGGGCCCACACAGTTGAAAGTCCGCGGAGCGGACGAGGGAATATAGCCCAGGGCGATGCGAAGCGAGCCCTGGGTCGGCAGTGCCGATACGAAGGGGAGCCCCTGGAAGGGGCGGCGGAAGCGGGCGGGTGGCACTGGCAGCTTGCCTGCCAGTGTGTGTGCTCCACGCGCCCCCCCGAGAGACCGCACGGGCGGACAAACCGCCCGTGGCACCCGAAACCGAATGCCGCCGGAAGTGTCACGGACCCTCGGTAGCGCCTCTCCCGCTGCCCGTTTGCTTTTCGGCCCCCAGGGCGATAGTTTAGCGACCTTACGCTGGATTGAGGTGCATCTGTTCAACAAGGACCCGTCATGACCACCGCTACGACAGACCTCGAGCGTGCTTTTCCGAACATTGCCGCAAGCGATCCCCAGGCCCTGGCCGCCATGCTCGCCGAGGAGGAGCGACAGCACCACACCCTCGAACTGATCGCCTCGGAAAACCACGTCTCCCGCGCGGTCCGTGAGGCCGTCGGCAGCGTCTTCACCAACAAGTACGCCGAGGGCTATCCCGGCCGGCGGTACTACGGCGGCTGTCAGAACATGGACGCCATCGAGGACCTCGCCCGCCAGCGGGCCAAAAAGCTCTTCGGCGCCGACCACGTCAACGTCCAGCCGCACTCCGGCGCCCAGGCCAACGCGGCCGTCTACCTCGCCGTCCTGCAGCCCGGTGACACCCTCTTGTCACTCAGCCTGGCCCACGGCGGGCACCTGTCCCACGGGCTCAAGGTCAACATGACCGGGCTGCTCTTCAACGTCGTCCAGTACGAGGTGAACCCCAAGACCGAGCAGGTCGATTACGACGTCATCCGGCGTATGGCCGCCGAGCACAAGCCCAAGCTCATCATCTCCGGGGCCAGCGCCTACCCGCGCACGCTGGACTTCGACAAGTTCAGCGAGATCGCCCACGAGATCGGCGCCGTGCACATGGCCGACATCGCCCACATCGCCGGAATGGTCGCCGTCGGGCTGCACCCCTCGCCCGTGCCCACTGCCGACTTCGTCACCACCACCACGCACAAGACCCTCCGCGGACCGCGCGGCGGCATGATCCTCTGCAAGGAGGACTGGGCCAAGAAGTGCGATTCGCGAGTCTTCCCGGGCACCCAGGGCGGACCGCTCATGCACTGCATCGCCGGCAAGGCCGTCGCTTTCGGCGAGGCCCTCAAGCCCGAATTCAAGCAGTACCAGCAGCAGATCCTCGACAACGCCCAGGCCCTGGCCGACGCTCTGGTCGCTCGGGGCAACCGCCTCGTTTCCGGCGGAACCGACACACACCTCATGCTGCTCGACCTGCGACCGGCCTATCCCGACGTCACCGGCAAACTGGCCGAGGAATGGCTCGAGCAGGCCGCCATCGTGGTCAACAAGAACATGATCCCCTTCGACGAGCGCAAGCCCACCCAGACCTCCGGCCTGCGCCTCGGCACGCCGGCCCTGACCACCCGCGGCCTCAGGGAGGGCGACATGAAGACCATCGCCGGATGGATCGACCGCGTCCTCCGCTCCGAGGGCGACCCCAAAGTCATCGAGCAGGTCCGCGGCGACGTCCTGGCCATGTGCGATCAGTTCCCGCTGCCCTAGCGGTCCGCTCGCCGCGCGTTCGCTATTGCAGCCGCTCTCCCGGTCGAGGCGCCACTCTCTTCTCGAGTACGCTCGCGCAGTTCATTGGCTTCGGGGCGCGCCTCGCGATTTCATGTAGAGCATCGTTAACAAACGGCCGCCTGTAGAGACGCGCTTACAAACCGCGCAATGTAGAGACGCGCTTACAAACCGCGCCGAGTACAGACGCGCTAACAAACCCGAAGAACGCTCGGTTTGCCTTCAGGACTTGAACGGAGCGGGCGGGATTCGAACCCGCGGTACGGTTACCCGCACACACGCTTTCCAAGCGTGCTCCTTAGGCCACTCGGACACCGCTCCAGGCCCATTCGGTGGCTTTCTCAAGCCGCCCGTCCTGTCGCCCCGGGTCCGCCAAGTCGACCGAACGGGCGCCGGGCTTCAGCCGAACGTACTATATCACCGATCTGCTGACAGGGAAAGAGTATCCGGGCGCGCTGCCCGCCGCCCGCCTCGACGGGCTCGGCGCCACGCAAGCCCTTCAAGTTGCGCGCTTTCGAGTTGACATTGCCGTGGCAACGAAGTACCTAAGTACATAGGCAGCGGTGAATCCAGTTTCCTTGACCAACGCGCCTCGGGCCGGGGCCGGGATAGACGGACCAAAGATGAGGAACATCCATATAGGTTTCGATGTGGGCGCGGTGGCCGTCAAGAGCGCCCTCCTGGTGCCCGCCGACTGCGCCCAGGCCATCCTTCAGCGGGACGGCGCTGCCGGGCTGCGCGCCCTGCCTGTGCCGGGGCACCCGGACCGGGCCGTCATCGTCACGCCGCCGCGGCGGATGCGCGGCCAGCCCGTCGAGACGGTGCGCGAGCTGCTCGCCGAGCTGCTCGGCTTCGCCGCGACCGATCGGGTGGGCTCCATCCGCCTGACCGGCTCCGGAGGAGCTCTGGTCGCCGACGCCCTCGACGCGCCCTTCTGCAACGAGTTCCAGGCACTGGCCCGGGCTGTCGATCTGCTCCATAACAACGTCCGAACCGCCCTGGAGATCGGCGGCGAGACCAGCAAGTACCTGCGCCTCGAACCCGACCCCGCCACCGGCGTGCTGGGCATTCTCGACTACGGCACCAACGGCGACTGTGCCGCCGGCACCGGAGCCTTTCTCGATCAGCAGGCCTCGCGCCTCCAGTACGCCGTCGAGGACATCGGCCGGCTCGCCGATAGCGCCGAACGCGCCGCCCAGATCGCCGGGCGCTGCAGTGTCTTCGCCAAGAGCGACATGATCCACGCCCAGCAGAAGGGCTTCACCCCGCCGGAGGTGCTCCGCGGCCTGTGCAACGCGGTGGCCGCCAACTACAAGTCGGCCGTCGTCAAGGGCCGCCCCGTCGTCGCACCGGTCGTCCTCGTGGGCGGTGTGTCGGCCAACTCGGCCGTGGTCCGCGGGCTTCGCGAGACCTTCGAGCTGGACGATGGCGTGCTCTCCGTGCCGGACGCGGCCGAGTCATTCGGTGCCATCGGTGCCGCCGTGATCGGCGCCGGGTCGGCCGATGCCGCCGGTGTCGATGCCCGGGCCCGGTTGGCCCGCCCCGGCGGACAGGACCGGGGCAACGGTTCGACCTTCGCCACCTCCCCGCCGCTGAGCCTTGAGCGCGTCACGCTGCTGCGTGACCAGATCACGCCGTACCAGTTCCCCGCCGACGGATCGGTCGTCGACGCATACCTCGGCCTGGACATCGGCTCGGTGGGCACCAAGCTGGTGCTCATCGACGACGACGGCGACGTCATTCATTCGATCTTCACCCGAACGGACGCCCGGCCGATCGAGGTCGTCTCCCGTCACCTTCGCGAGATGGAGGACGCCGTCGGCTCGCGGGTCCGTATCTGTGCCGTGGGCAGCACCGGCAGCGGGCGCGAGCTGGTCGGCGAGCTGGTCGGAGCCGACAGCATCAACGACGAGATCACCGCCCACAAGACCGGGGCCACCTTCATCGGCGATCGGCTGCTGGGCAAGCGCCCCGACACCATCTTCGAAATCGGCGGGCAGGACAGCAAGTTCATCAGCCTCGAGCCCGAGGGTGGCGACTCGAAAGAGACCGTCGTCGTGGACTTCACCATGAACGAGGCTTGCGCCGCGGGCACCGGCAGCTTCCTCGAGGAACGGGCCGAGGAACTCGGCGTCTCCATCAAGGGCGAGTTCGCCGAACTGGCCCTCAGCTCCAAGGCTCCGGTCAAGCTCGGCGAGCGCTGCACGGTCTTCATGGAGCGCGACGTCAACCTCTGCATGCAGCGCGGGGCCAAGCTCCAGGACGTGATCGCCGGCCTGGCCCTCTCCATCGGCTACAACTACATCAACCGCGTGGTCCGAGGCCGGCGCATCGGCGACTGCATCTTCTACCAGGGCGGAACGGCCTACAACGACGCGGTGGCCGCCGCTTTCGCCGCCATCACCGGCAAGGAGATCATCGTCCCGCCGCACAACGCCGTCCTCGGCGCCATCGGGGCCGCCATGCTGGCCAGGGAGAAGGTCGCCGCCACCGGTGCCCCGACGCGCTTCCGCGGCTACCACGTCGACCAGATCGACTACACCCTCCGCGAGTTCACCTGCAAGGGCTGCGGCAACCTGTGCTCCGTCCAGGAATTCAACGTCGAGGGCGAGAAAACCTACTGGGGAGACAAGTGTTCCGAACGCTACCGCAAGCGCACCAAGACCGACCGAAAGCCCGCCATCCCCGACCTGGTGGCCCTGAGACAGCAACTGCTTGACCAGGACGATCAGGGGGACCCGCCCGGTGCCACCACCACCATCGGTGTGCCCATGGCCATGTACAGCCTCGACATGTTGCCCTTGTGGCGCCGCTTCTTCCGCGAGTGCGGCTTCAACGTGATGGTCTCGTCCGAAACCAACCGCAAGACCGTCCGCGTCGGCCTGGACTGCGTCGTGGCCGAGCCCTGTTTCCCCATCATCGTGGCCCACGGGCACGTGGCCGACTTGGTCGAACGCAAAGTGGACTACGTCTGGCTGCCCAACATCCTCTCGGCCGAGACGAAGTTCATGGACAACGAGAGCCACGTCTGCCCCTGGGGCCAGACCCTGCCCTTCGTCCTGCGCCAGGCGCCGGCCTTCCGTTCCTGGGCGGGGCGGATTCTCTGTCCCACCATCCGCTTGCGCGAGGGCCAAGAGGCTTTGGGTGACGTGCTGGTACGGGCCGCCGCCGACCTCGGCGTGCAGCCGTCGGTCGCCCGGAAGGCGTTTGAAACGGCCAGCGCCGCACAGGACCAGTTCCGATCCGCCTACCAGCGGGCCGGTAGCGAAGCCTTGGCCCTCCTCGCCCAGACCGGCGAGCCCGGCATCGTCGTCGTCGGGCGGCCCTACAACATCCACGACCTGGGCGTGAGCCTGTCCGCCGCCAGGAAGCTCCGAGATCACTACGGCGTCAACGTCCTGCCCATTGACGCCCTGCCCCTGGCCGACGTCGACGTCCGCGACGTCAACGACAACATGTACTGGGACTATGGGCGAAAGATACTGGCCGCGGCCAAGATCGTCGCCCAATACCCCAACCTGCACATAATCTACATCACGAACTTTAAGTGCGGCCCCGACTCCTTCGTCAAGGGGTTCGTGCGTCCCGCCTCGGGCAAGCCGTTCTTGACCCTACAGTTTGATGGACACTCCAACGACGCAGGCATGATGACCCGCCTCGAGGCCTATCTGGACAGCAAGGGAATGTTGCGATGGTGGCGAAAGTCACAGACCGAACCGACCGGCCAAACCAAACAGCCCCCGGAGCCCCCGGCCTCCAGGGCCGAACCCTCTACCTCCCGCAAATGGCCTACGCCGGTGCCCGGCTGATGGCCGCCGCCTTTCGGTCCATCGGCATCGACGCCACCGTCGCGCCCGACTCCGACGCCGAAACGCTCGAACTGGGCGGCCTCTACGCCAGCGGCGAGGAATGCCTCCCCCACAAAATCACTCTGGGCGATTTCCTCAAGGTCTGCCGGGCGCCGGATTTCGACCCGGCCAGGACCGCCTTCTTCATGCCCAGCGCCCGCGGGCCCTGTCGGTTCGGACAGTATACGCCGTACCTCAAGCAGGTGCTGGCCGAATTGGGCTACGCGGACGTGCCGGTGATCTCGCCGCTAAGCGAGAACGGTTACGATGGCATCGGTGATCATGCGGGCGACCTGATGCGCACGGGCTGGATGGCCGTCGTCTGCGGCGACTTGGCCCAGCGCTTCCTGCTCAAGACCCGTCCGTACGAGACGACGCCCGGCGATACCGACGACGCCTTCCTCCAGTCCGTCGCCGACTTCGAGCGCGTGGTCGACCGCCCCGAGCTGACGCCGAAGCAACGGCTGAGTGGACTCCTCGCCGCCGTGGGGCGCATGCGCGATCGATTCCGGGCCGTCCCCGCCCGGTATGAAAAGGGCCGGCCCCTCATCGGCCTGGTTGGCGAGATATTCTGCCGCCTCAACGTCTTCAGCAACGGCGACGTCGCCCGCCGGATCGAGAAGCACGGCGGAGAATGCTGGATATCCGATATCGCCGAATGGGTCTGGTACACCAACTGGAGCCACAAAACCGACCTGCTGCGCCAGCGGGGCTGGTTCAACACCGATTACCTCAAGCTCAAGCTTAAAACCCGCGCCCAACACCACTACGAGCAGGCCCTGCTGACTCCCGTCCAAAAGGACCTGGTCGGCTACGAGGAGCCTCACGACATCGTCCAGGTTCTGGAGGCATCTCGCCCCTTCTTGCCGCCGGAGGGCTGTCTGGGCGAGATGGTCCTCAGCGTGGGCAAAACCATCTACCTGCACGGCAAAGGCGCCGACGGCATCATCGACATCAGCCCCTTCACCTGTATGAACGGCGTCGTCTGCGAGGCGGTCTACCCGGCCGTTAGTGCCGCCCACGGCGACCTGCCCATCCGCAACCTGTACTTCGACGGGGCCGCCACGAACGTCGATCGTGACCTGGACATCTTTCTGGACCTCGCCCGCGCCTACCAGGGCCGCAAGCGTTGCCGGCGAGTCTATCCGGCCTATTTTAACTAACTTTCTTCCGCGGCCCTCTTCGGCTCGAAGTGTTGCGGCCTGCCGGCCATCACCGAACCGGTGGATCACACCGGCGTCACGAGGGCGGCATGTCGGCCGAAGCCCGAACCCGGCGGACTTCGGCTTGACACCCCGTGGTTTCGTGCTGACACTATGCGCGGCGCCAAGAGGGGTTGTGGCTGTCATCGCAATGGACCGTCAAGCCAGCACGGCTTCTGCGAACACGGAAGACCGACCGACTTTGGCGAACATCCGGTC
>Ga0307379_10002837_pt1 | contig 25370 bp, 34 predicted proteins | sample UN2MG_FD_202237 | JGI IMG/M metagenome (GOLD analysis project Ga0307379, IMG submission 202237) | Soil microbial communities from Risofladan, Vaasa, Finland - UN-2 | ecosystem: Environmental > Terrestrial > Soil > Coastal area > Acid sulfate soil | place: Finland: Risofladan, Vaasa | collected...
TAGCATTCTCCTACCTTTTTTTTTTTTTCGCGAAAAAAAAGTTGAAAAAAAATAATTTTAGAAAAGGATTTATTCCGATGTGAAAGAATATGGTAGTAGAATGCAGTTGTTATAGCCTGTGGGAGCAGGTGTTGACTAGGATTTGCTATGATATATGGATTAGAAAAAATTAGATGGTTTTATAAGCTATCGTCAGAAAACCCCTCCCCTTGTGGGAGGGGATGAATGACGATGAGTCCTTTTCTAACAAATTTCTTAATTTTCTTAAAGAAAGTGATTACTTTTTCCTTTAATATAATAACATTCTTTGACAAGTCTATAGGTAAATGGTTGATAACAAAAGCTTTAACCTTGTTATCGTAAAACCTAGAAGGTTAACAAAGCTATTTTCAAGGCTGAAAGTGCTGGTTAATAGCAAATATTTAACTTTTAAAATAGGGTCGGGAGGACCCAAATTTACGCTCAGGGAGATAATGTTAGACATAATACTAATCCTGATAGGAAGAGCATTATGCAGTTATCGTTGAACTGAGAATCCCCTACCCTTGTGGTAGGGGAGCTTCAAAGTCGGGTCCTAGTCAAGGATAAAAAGCCCCAGTCCTCCCCCCTGCTGGGGCTTATTTTATGCGCTAATACAATTAAATATTCGGAATAATAAGCTGACATACTCCCTATACTAAAGCAACAGGGGTTCCTCTTTCATTGTCCTGTCCAATGACAGTCTTCTTTTTTTTTGAACCGGGATATTCCGCTTCCCTATTAATTCGATAGGATTAAAATATTTTCAAACCCAGCCAGTTTTTTTAAAAAAAATAGAGGAATAGAAAAAATCTCTTTTAATGTGAAAGAAATAGCGGCTAAAATGCTGATAGGTAAAGATAATGACAAACACACAAAACATCACGGTTGAGCAAAATCGCACAACCCGTCTGTCAAATCTTTACCTATCCTCACTCAGTTATTTATCGTACCTATTGTCCTTGTAAACACCGCAAAACAAGGGACAATAGGATCTTACGATAAAAACCCCTTGTTTTGCATAGATCTGCTAGAGGTCTAAAAATAAATTGACAAGTAAATAAGCTAAAAACTACCGGGGTGATCCGTTAGAGATCGTCTCGGCTGAGAAAAAAAGATTGCGCGAAGGATTTTTCTATTATTCTCCGAAATTAATTATATTGGAGAAAAATAATGAATAAAATAACAAGTGCAAAAGGATCGAAAATTGTAAAAGAATCGAACGGAAATACGACTATTCAAATTTCCGAAAAAGATTGGATGGCAGTAGGAGAAAAGGCCGGTTGGATCAAAAAGGCACAAAGTCAAGAATTGTTGTTACCGCAATCAGAGATGCCTTTCTCCAGCGGTGTAGAAACGTTCCAGAGAGGCGATGTTATAAAAAATAGGTATGGAGACATCTATATAGTTTTAAAGGTTCGTGAGCCCTCTGAGACCGCTCCTGGGGCTATTCCTGGACTGACTGGTGTAAAAGTAGATATGAATAATATTATGGAACTTCATGTAGGAATGTCTAGAGGAAAATTAGAGACAGATCCGGGTTATGAGAAAATAGGCCAAATCAATCCTGCAATTTTATCAGAATAAATGCGGATGTGGCGGAACGGCATACGCGGCGTGTTTAGAACTCGTTGTCCATTAAGGACTTGCAGGTTCAAATCCTGTCATCCGTAGTTTAGTTTGGATGGACTAGCCGATAGCTGGCGACGGCACTCGATTAGAAATCGAGCGAATCCTGTCAAAGGGATCTTACAGGATCATCCCCTGTTCCATCCGTTTTGGAATGTCTGGACATTAGCGAGTCCTCTTGATTTGAAATCAAGCGCTTCCAGAAATGGAGCTTGAGGGTGCAAATCCTTCACATTCCGTTCGGCGCGCGTACTCTAAGCTGGTCAAAAGAGGCTTGAGAAACCCCAGGAGTAACTCAAGTTGGCGAAAGCCTTCGTCTGGTTCGAATCCGACCCGCGCCATTTTACGGCAGTTGCCGTAAAGCCCCGTGGCTTTAGCATGGGGATATAAGGCAATAAATTAAAGTGCATTCAAGACCGTTTTAAGAAAAATGTGAAACTTCTTTCTTGTATAATATAACTGTTATTTGACAAGTCTATAGGTATTCTGGTTTCTCAAAAAATAACCCTTTTGAGAGTAAAACCTAGAAGGTTAATAAAATCTACTTTAGATACTACTTTTTTTTAAGCAAGTCTAGTAGATACTGCTTTTAGCAGTTGTTGACAGAGCCAAAACCTGAGCATTTGAAGTTATCGGGTTCGTTATCTAAAAAGGATAATGTCTACAGTCAACGATTAACGCAAGAAGGTGATTGCGTTAAAGGGAACACTGATATCCCTCAAGAGGCAACGGTCTTGAATGCGACTGACCTCAGAACCCCTGTTGCTTTAGCATAGGGAGTATGTCAGTTCTTGCCCGGATGACGGAACGGAATACGACAGGGATTTAAAATCCCTGGTCCTTCGGGACATGCGGGTTCGAATCCCGCTCCGGGTATTTATGAAACTTCTTCCCAAATTTCAAATAGGCGACATTGTGCTATACAAAGAGATTAAACTAATAATTGAAGAAGTGAAATGGGAAATCGATCATTGGGAATATAACTTGATAAGTAATAGAAACTTAACAGGCAAAATAATAGGTCGTCATGTATCGGAAAAGTTGTTAAAAAGATTTGTGGATGGTCTGGAATAGGCGTTCCAACCTGTTTCGAAAACAGGCGCTTCTTGAAAAAGGGCATATTGGTTCAAATCCAATACCATCCGATTTGTCGCATGTGTTGAGCAACTGGATAGCTCCTGAGATTGTAAATCTCACGTCTCTGACTATGCAGGTTCGAATCCTGCCACATGCATTCTTTTTTGCGGAGAAAAAATGAATATCGTTGAACAAAGTGTTGAATTATGGTCAATGACACCGGACCCCATCAAGCTGATAGAAAAAGCCGGAAGAGTATGCTATCAATCAGAATCAAAAGGAAATTCTGCAAAATTCGTTCAATCAATTATTAAAAGAGGCCATGAGTCCGTAATAGAACATGCTTCAGCTACATTTTGTATTATATGTGATAGAGGCATCACACACGAGATAGTCCGTCATAGATTAGCTTCCTATTCTCAAGAAAGTACAAGATTTGTTAAATATGATGATATAACAGTTATAGAACCTCCTGGTCTGTCTAAAGAAGAACAAGAAGCATGGAATTCAATAATGTTTATTTCTGAAAGGACTTATGCCAAACTCCTGAAAAATCAAAAAGCTCAAATAGCAAGATCTGTTCTTCCTACTTGTTTAAAAACGCAAATTGTTATGACAGCTAATTTTAGAGAATGGAGACATTTTCTAAAATTAAGAATGAGTAAAGCGGCGCATCCACAGATAAGAGTAATAGCCAGCCAGATTCATAAAATATTTATGGATTCTGATGCTGCTCCGGTTTTTGAAGATATAGAATTTGAATAAGCCCTCTTGATGGAATTGGTATACATGCAAGTTTCAAAAACTTGTGATTTCGATCATCCCGGTTCGAATCCGGGAGAGGGTATCTCGGAAAGACTAGCCGATAGATGGCGACGGCACCTAACTGCTAATTAGGCGAATCCTGTCAAAAGGATCTTGTGGGATCATCCCCCACTCTTTCCGTTTCAAGAACTAGGAGATTTTTATGAGTGATGAACACGACATTGCAGCCGAACAGGCGGTAGACAAAATAAAAAAAACTAAAGGTCTACCACAAAACATAGATACTGAATTGTTAATTCACGAAATAGCATATCACTTGAGAGACACATTTGAAGAAGAATTTGCTAAAGACGATTTGTCAATTTTACATAAACGAATAGAAAAAATATTGCCAGAAGCAGAAAGAATAGCTACGCAATTTATAGAAGAACTGTCATTGAATAGGGAGTATGTCAAAAATTGGTTGTGATAAATGCTATCATAAGACCGAGGACAAACGGACGTGCCTGGACATGGCTAATGGATTTGGGCATGACCAAGCAAAAACCATGGGTATTCCCTTTACCGACGAGCCGTTCCATCTGTGGCTCGAACGCATTAAGAAGCCCTCCGTCAACCCCGTCGCCTGCCCCAAGTGTGGTATCAAGCATATGACCCACAGTTCGGCTGTGACGAGTGTTACGTCTAAGCCCACCGAAGCAGATAGGAAGAAGAAAAATAATGAAAAATGAAGGTGAAGTAACATATGCAGCAAGAAAAGCGGTAGATGAAATTGAGTTACCTCCTTTCGCAGATAAAGGTAAACTTATCAATTCTGTAGTAAATGTTCTTTACAATGATTTTCAGATGAAATTCGACGAATATGATAGGCGAACTTTTTATAAAAGGATAAAAAAGATTTTGCCGGAAGCAAAGAAAATTGCCAAAGATTTTTTGAAAGGATGATAAAATGTTAGAATTAAAAACATTGATTTTAGATGCTAATGATTTGAGAAAAGGCGTTCGCCCCAAAGCATGTACATCTGTATTTTCCGAAGATGCTAATCAAAAAATAGACAAAAATGAATTGGTACTATTTATTGATGATCAAAGAAGAATAACTGTTATAAAAAACAGGTATGGAACAACCGGTAACCCTTTTTGCGCTGGATGGTTAGGATTTTAGAAAATAGGATTATCATGAAACATAACTTAAAGAATCTTCATTACTTTAGCTGTCACTTTAAAACTACGTGTTATGAAAGTGATTATTCTAAATTAAAAAAATCTTATTAAATTGGTTGAAAATTGTTCCGAAAATGATATAATGATAACAAGAAGTGATGCTGGTATGTTAGGATTATAATAGGAAACCCAGCCAGTTTTTAGAATAATATAAATACAAATGGATTCAACTGACTACAATTTTATCGATTTCTCCTTTTTTTAAGTAACTTTAAAGAAAGGAGAATTTTATGAACCATTATTTTCGACATCCCAGGACCACTCAAGAACGTAGAGCCAGTCAGGGTAGTTTTTGTCGTGCTAGAAGAAATTTACATAACCTCATAAGCGCTTGGGATGATATTTCCAGGCATTTAAACAAATGCTGGAAAAGCTTCAGAAAAACTCAATATAAAACTAAAAATATTTGTTCTAAAAAAGATAGCACAAAATATGGACAATCCATGTCCAAAAGAGATCACTTCTATTTGGAACATAGTCAATGTTATTTAAAATCGAAAAGATGTAATTATTGCCGAAAAATGAATATATGGAAAGATTATAATAATTGGTTAGGTCATTTACATAAAAAATGGGAACAAGACAAATTGGAAGAAGAAAAACAGTTGAAAAAAGAACGTAAAAAATTTTCATGTTGTAAAATTTTTTCACTATCCAATTTGTATAAAAAAACGAGAAAATAATGTTCACAGCAATGTATTTACCATCCACAGACGGAAAAAATCCTACTCAATCTGGATTTCTAACCGAAGCAGATGCCGAGGAATATATAAAAAAATATCTTTGCAAAATATGTAAGAAAGATTTGGAACAAGGATTTATGATTTGGGACGAAGAAGACAGCGAAAAATATTCCATAGATGGTCCATTAGATACTCAATGTGGTGCAGAATGGTATATAATAACAGATAAAGAATATAATGAAGTCTAATAAACATTTTTGACCACCGGTTTTGTACCAAAAAAGGAACAAATGATGACATTGACAAAACTAATTGACGAAACAATTAAACAAGCTCCGCAATTAAAATGGCGACAACCATGGATGACTCGTGGGATTATAAATGATTATGTCTGCCGGATTACAATAGGAAAGCAACGGTATCGAGTGAGAATCCGCGAATGGGGATCTGGTATAAGAGAAGGATTTTTTCGCAAGACCTGGTCACTTTATTCTTATTCTGTATATAAGGAACTCGTACCACGAAAAAAAACTAAACCAGATTCGATATATAACAAGCTTGATCAACTATTAAAAGCCGCTATGGAAGCATGCAGAAATCATAGAGAATCCATAGCATTAGGAGAATAGGAATGCCTAAAGAACGAGATTTTTGTATTTATTGTGGAGCAACGATTCCTCCAATTGCCGGAGAAGGAACTTGTTCAAAATGTGATCCAGAGCACTGCGGGGGAAACATGACAAAGGAAAATTTTAACCCTCAAAAAGCAGATATGGACATTTTTCTTGCCCAAAAAAAGAAAGAGCATAAAGCCAGTAAGGTTGAAGTTATTTTAAGACATATAGGAATGGATAAGTATCAAGGAGTAGATATCATCTGTCGAGATTGTAATGATGATATTATTGCTAAAGAATCTTGGGATACACCTGTTCTGGATCCACATAAAGGTGTTAAATGGCAAACTTGGTCCGTTATGTGAAAAATAGAAGGTCAATTACCCATTCCATAAAGGTAGGGTTTCCTTGTGGAGGCATAATGAAATTCATAAGAAGAGCCAATAGTATTCCTGATTCAAGTTCTTGGTCTTGGTCAAGGTCAACGTCAAGTTCTTGGTCTAGGTCAAGGTCTTGGTCTTGGTCAAGGTCTGGGTCTTGGTCAAGGTCTAATTCTTGGTCTTTATCTTGGTCTGATACTAGGTCTTGGTCAAGTTCTTTGCCTTGGTCTATTTTTAAAGAAATAAGATGAAGTTAATAAGAAGAGCAAATATAGTTCCTAATTCAAGTTCTTGGTCTTGGTTAAGGTCTTGGTCAATGTCTTTGTCTTGGTCTAGTTCTGGGTTTAGTTCCTGGTCTTGGTCTGGGTCAATGTCCTGGTCTATGTTTTTGTCTTTGTCAAGGTCACATTCTTGGTCTGAGTGATATTACTTTTTCTCGCGAAGAAGGTTAAGATGAAGTTAATAAGAAGAGCAAATATAAGACCAAAATCTAAATCTGTATCTTGGTCTTTGTCTTTGTCTGTGTCTCGGTCAAGGTCTAATTCTTGGTCTTCGTCTTGGTCTGTGTCAATATCTTGGTTTACGTCTTGGTCAATATCGAGATCTTTTTCAGGGTCAATACCTTATTCTAGAAGATAACAGAAGTGAAAGAAAATATCTGCGAACTTTGCAAGAGAAAAGTCCTTACTCAACGCCATCATCTGATCCCGGATACACGGCACAAGAACAAGAAGAACAAAAAAAACTTTACAAGAGATGAAGTACATGTAACAATTGCACTTTGTAATCTTTGTCATAAGACAATACACGCAACATTTACAGAGAAACAATTAGAAAAGAGTTATAATAGTTTAGAAAAAATAATCTCCAATACGACTATACAAAAATTTGTAAAATGGATTAAAAAACGTCCTTCTTGCTGTGATGTTAAAGTTAGATGTAACCGAAATAAGGGAACAAGAAAATGACCGAGAATTGTGTTATCAAAAAAGATGAACATGGAATACTTAGATACGTGAAATGTCAAAAACAAGAGGAAGTACAAGAAAATGTCATAACTCAACTAATAAGATCGTTTTCAATACTCGAAGGGCTTGCGTTATTAATGCAAGATAGTTTTTTTAAGAAAAATAATCCCCAGAAATTTGTTGAGGATGTCTATAAAATAGCTCATATCGCTGGCGGACGTTGCAAAAATAGGCACGATGATTGGATAGAAGAAGTTTTAAAAATAGAAAAAGGATTAGTTGAAGCTGGATATATAGACCCTTGGGAAGATTATGACAAAGAAAAATAGTTACATCCAATGCACAATGGAAAGAAAAGGTATTACAGAAGTTGCCTGGATTCCTTCTTCTTTCGCTAAAGAAGGAAAAATAATAAAGTTAAAACAAAACGAAATTTGGGTAGATGGCTGGAAAGTAAAAGAGGTAGGATTAAAAAAGCTTCCTTTCGAAGACCAAAAAATAACTTTTAAAGAATACGGACAACATCGAGAGGTTACAGACAAATAATGTGTGTAGAAATTTTTGTTAATATAAAAGATAAATGGATGCAACAAGTAATAAAAAATCTAAAAGATTATAACATACAAAATACTAATCAAGATTCTGCTATTTACGTGGATGACGTGATGATATCAAAAAAAGATGATATAGAAAAATTTGTCAAGGATGTGGGTTAAAAACTACTTCCGGCATTCTTATATTTTGGATAACTAGAGCCCATTCTTTATTGAGGGACTCCATGTCTTTTCTATCCTCTTTTTCTTTTTTCTTAGCAAATTTTTCTGTTTTTATTATTTTCATTTTTTAATATAATTTCAATGCATTATCTACTGTAGCTTTTAATCTATTCAAGTCTTCTTCTTTACACTCTTTCGATAAAAAATACAATATTCCTTCTCTATAAAGTTTAGGTTCTCCAGGTTCTCCTGGAGAATTCTCACTATTCAATGCTTCTGCAACGGACGCGATCATCTTTGCCATAATTAAAGAACAAGTAGGATATGACTTCGGAAGGTCCATAACAAATCTCCTTCCTGTTATTATAATTTATTCTAAAATACCCTCTAAAAATCTGAATTTTTGCAAGATTGGTCAATCTCTTCCGCCAATTTCTTAGCAGCAGCACCTTCTTTTTCAAGATCTAGCTTTTGAACATTTAGTTCATCAATTTGATCTCTAATTTTTCCAGATTTAACTTGATTTTTATATACGATCTCGTTTAACACAGATACAACCTCTTCCAACCCCTTAACAACATATTTAAACCCAATTTCTTCTTTAACTTGTCTGGACATGCTTCATTCCTTATATGAAATCAATTGAAATTTTAACCTATTAATATATCACCGGCTCTGAAATTTTTCTATTCTTGAAAATAAAAAATCTCTAATTTTTGATTTTATATTTAAAAGTTTTATTACGTCCTTTAAAGACTTACATCTAGCATTTTTATCACATAGGACTTTAGCCATTTCCATATTTTTTGCATAATCTAAAAAAAGCATAAAAAATTTAATAAATGTTGTTATTGTTTTTTTATCGAAGGTAGCTTCTCCGAGTCTGAATTCTACTGTTTTATTTATATCAAATTTTTCACTAGACAACTCCGAATGATGATCTTCCGCCTGTTCGATTGCCCATGGAAAAATTCTTGCAATTGTACCTGTCTTTGTATTTGAAGAAAGATTTTTGCAATATTCACTATTTCTTCTATATTTTGGATAACATTGTCTAATAATAGGAGCTATTTGCAACCACGCCGTAATTATCCTATCAGTAGAGCAGTCAGACACTTGCATATGGATATGAAACGAATCCTGATTAGTTATTTCGATATTATTTTTTTTTAATATCTCAATTAAATTACATATCTTACTTAAATCTTTATACTTAGAAACAGGAGAAGCCAATTCGGACAAAGTAGTGCTATCGGCTTTTACGTGCCAATTTTTATTATTCAAAGAACGATGATGTTTATAGCTAATATGTACTTTTTTCCTTCCATAAATTTTTCGAGTAGCTTCTATTACTTTTTCTCCCAATTCGTTAATTGAACTGGAAAATTCGAACTCACAACCAAATTTTCTCCAATATCGTCCCATAGTTTATATCAAAAATTAAATAGTGTTTCCTTTTACTAAATATAAAAAAATTTAAGGAGAAATTCCACAACAATCACATTTCTTCCTCTTTTTTACCGCGAGAATAAAACTGGTTGAACTAGACTTACTAACAAAAAAATTTCTTATCTTCATTTCTCGTCTCCTGAAAAAATTTTAACAGAAATTTTAATTACAGGAAAGGACAACAACAAAAAAATATTGAAATATAATTATGAACTGGTGGAAAAAAGCACAAATTGATACATTTGAAATGAAACCGGAAGAATTCCATCCTCCGGGAGCATATTATCAAATTGGTCATAAAAGTTTTATGGGTCAAGATACTGACTGTAGAGAATGGTTATGGGTATGGAATGGAAAAGATCTTGACATAAGACCAACAGGAGATATGGATGTCAACCATGCCAACCTGTGGGGAGAAAGCGAAATTTACATGTTCAAAGGAAGAGTTAGCGAATGCGATGAGAGAATAAGTATATCCTTCCCGAAAGGAGATAGAAGATTCCAACCTCCAGAAGATCTAATAGATACGCTAAAAAAGAAATTTCCAGATTTTAATATGTTTTTCTTTCACAGGTGATCACCAATCCTTACAAACCAATTTCGAGATTTCTATCTGACAAGGATCTCGGATGATCCATTCCTCGTTTCTGAGAAATCCTTTAAAAACTCCTCCAATCTTTCCTTCTTTAGCATGCAAACTATCATAATCTCCGTTACTTTGTCCTATATGTTCAACTTTATTTAGTTCTTTACATCTTCCAAGAACGACTTTGACTTGGAAAATGATTAAATCGCTATATCCTCTAGCTTTATTAAGTTTACCGACATAAATACCACCGCCCAACATTCCATATTTACTATTACTTTTTCTTAATCCACAACGTACTATGGAAGGAATATTACGGAGACGTGACCCATGATAAAGAGTAGTAACTCCGTAGGGCTTTCCCTCTTTTTTGAATCTTTCTATAGTCCTTTTAAGTTTGTTTTCTTTTGTAGGGAAATCTACTACCCAGATATTTCCTTGTTTATATGGTGTAGCGTTGCGAAAATATATCGATTTTTGAGCGTTTGTATGTTTTATTGCATCAGCAACTGCTATTAATGTATCTTCAAACTTTTTTTTAAGAATTGTAGGATCTTCTTTTTCTTTAAATCCCCCGTATCTATATTTAGGAAGATGTAAGTTAAAACCTTTTTTCCAAAACTTTAATACTTTTTGGATAAATTGTTTATCGTTTATTTTTATAGATTTTTTTTCTTCCCCTTTTTTCATCGTTAATATATAATGATGAAATCCGCAAGAAAATAAAACAAGATATCCTTCATTGACCCATTTTTCTACTTGGAAAAGATCGGTAGTTCCTATTATTTTTCCTTCTTCTCGTATTGTGAATTCCATGTCACGCATTTCGGTTTAGAAGATATAAAAAGCTGGCTGGGTCTTCGTTTTTTTAAAAATAATAATTATCTTGACCAAAACAAAGAATTTGACCAAGACGAAGACCAAGAACTAGACCAAGACCTAGAACTAGACCAAGAATTAGACCTTGACACTGACCAAGACAAAGACCCAGACCAAGAACTTGACGTTGACCAAGACCTTGACCAAGATACAGATTTAGATTTTGCTCTTATATTTGCTCTTCTTATTAACTTCATCTTCTATTTTCTTAACAAGTTGTCTAAAACTGGCTGGGTTCAGTTTTGAGAATAATTTGCCCATCTGGCAAGAACAAACAAAAAATCCCCTAAACGGTTTAGATATGAGCAAATTTTCGCAGGAATAGAAGCTCCGCTTTCAATTGCAGCAATAACCCGACGCTCTGCTCTACGACAAATAGCTCTTGCGATATTGAGATGAGAGCCTATTTCTTTTCCTTCTAATACTTCAAAGCATGTTAATTTTGGCAAAGTTATAGAAATTTCATCTATTAACTTTTCAATATCTATTTCTGATAATTTAGATAGGTCACTAAACTCTTCTTTTTTATGAGATAATGACATGGAGGTGACAGCCCCAATTGTTAACAGATTTGTTCGTACATTTTCTAGATTATCATAAATAAATTTTAAATCATGAGTTTTTGATTTTTGACGACATAACGATATATAACTGCTTAACTCATCGATAGCACCATTAGCTTCTATAATAGGATGAGTTTTTGATACTCTTTTATTCCCAATCAGAGAAGTAGTTCCGTCATCACCTGTTCTTGTATAAATTTTCATTTTTTTACTTTTTTCTTAGTTTTTTTTTTGCCAAAAATTTTATCCCAATTTTCTGCATAAACTTTTTTGTTTTTTACTCTGCTCCAAGATCCTTTCACGCTCATCTTTTTTTCTCCTAAATATTATTTATTATACTAAAAAAATAATTCACTCGACATAAAAATATAGGATATTTAAAAAATATTCAGTATAATAAACATATGAATTGGTATAAAATAGCACAAGGTTTAGTTCCATATCTTCAATCACTCGGAGTCAGTCCTGATATTCTGCAATTTGTGCAATCTCTTCCAAAAGAACAAACCCAATATTATGTTAATACAATTAGAAGAAATCCTAAAATTTTATTAGAAGAATTACAAGCTTTGGAGAGCCCGCAAAATCAAAAAATAGATCCTTATCTAGATCAAGAAAAAGCAGCAGCTAGCAGTTATGCTCCTAACATTCAAAAATGGATATTAGTTAATCTAAGGAAAGCAAGACAAGGAAGAATGGATATACCTTTCAATATGTTAACGGCTCCAAATACTCCATATCCTAATTATTTTCATCTTATAGATAATCTAAGAAGATGGAAAAACACACAAGAATTAACAGACTTCCTTAGACATAATCCTCAAATAAATATAGATTCTTACACTCCAGATGAAATAAATGATATGATATATGAATGGCATGCAGTATCAGCAGGAAAAGGCGAAGGTCTACTCTATGGACCAAGAAACCCAGATCTTGTTGTGTATGGTCCAAAATGGAGGAATGAAGAATGGAATGGCTGGACTATACAAGAAGTTAAAACCGAAAATGATCTAAAAGTTGAAGGGAATAAACAGAATAACTGCGTAGAAAGCTATTGTAGAGAAGTAGAAAGTGGAAGCTTAAGAATTTTTTCTTTAAGAAATTCTAATAATGAACCAAAAGTAACGATAGAAACAGATCCAAATATTATTTATTTTATACAGATCCTTGGTAATTCAAATTCAGAGCCAGAAAATATTTATAAAACAATGCTTAAAGAATGGATCGATTCTATTGAGGGAGATGAATATGGAGATAAATATTTCGGGGACGAGGAAGGAGTATTAGATGTTCCATATAATTCTACCGTAGAAGATGTAAATACAAGACTAGATTCATCAGAAATGTTAGATAACTACGGTCTAAAATCAAATTTCAATATTAATCCAGACGATTTCATAATGATAATAGAATGGGCTCAAAAAGAAAGTAGAAATTCCATATATGGAGACTACTCAGGAGGTATAACCGAAACTTCAGTATTATTTGTTGATGCTATCCTTAAAAAACTAGGACCACAAGGAATAGAAAAATTAGAAAAAGAACTTTATGACTACGAAGAAAATCAAGATTTCTATAAAAACTGGGATTATGAACCATATGAAGCCTCTCCAGATGAAGAAGATTTTGATACTCAAGAAGAATATCAAGTAGCATTTCAAGAGTGGGAAGAAAAAGAGCAAGAAGCAGAAAGTGAAATGATGGATGAAGCACGTAGTAAATGGCTTCCTTGGGGATTTATAGACGATTCATTTAAATATATACACCAATTGAAAACACAAGGAAAAATACCTAAGTTGCAAAAAGGAACCGTTCCAGTATAACTAAAAAAGCCTGCTTTGGCAGGCTTTTTTTATTTTTTCACAAATCTTTAGACAGTTCTTTCCAGATTCTCAAGGAACCCATCTTTTTTCTCTTGTCTTTTTCCTGCATCCAATATTTGTTTCATTTGAGATTTTGTACAATAATTTATGTACAAGAACCCGGCAGGCTCATTTTCCCAATAATCAGGAGATTTAGGATCGGCATGTAATGTCTGATTAATTAGTCCTCCTTGACCTATTTCTAATTTAACGTCAATCTCTTCTATAGAATTATTTTCTTTTATAGATCTATCTTCTGGCTCTATTATAGCTCCTGTTAAAATTTCTTTATCAACAGAGCATATCGTTTCTGGAGAATTTGCATGGTGAGAAGCTTTTGTCGAATTACTACTTATTGGAGAAAGAAAACTCTTTGTTTTACCAATAGTCAATCCTCTTGTGTCTCCAAGAGAACTACTATAAACAATTTCTTTAGTGTTATATATCCAATTATCTGGAGTATGTAATGATGATAAAAAAATAGGTTTATCAAAAGTTTTTTCCCCACAAGCCACACTGTCATACATTGCTCGTATATATGTTGGTGTATGTTCTGGAACGGGTTTCTTTTCTTTTGACAAGAAGAAAGCAACACCAATAGCAAAAACTCTTTCTTCGCCAATAACTTGAGCAGCTACACCCTTCATTTTTTCTGCCGTAAATACATATTGACGAACCTGACCATCGGCAGATCTAAATCCATCAATCCAGAAATATCCTCTTGTAGTTCCAGTAGTAGCTAAATAGTTTTGAGCAGGCCACTTAAATTCGCATTCAGGACAAAAACGATCTTGTTGAAACTCACAATCGTGGATAGGGCACTTATCTCCATATTGTTCCAGCACCAATTCTGTCTGTTTCTGTCCTGTAATTGGATTTAAACCTTGAACAGAAATTACGACAGCTACTTCATGTGTATGTGAACCACATTCATTAAAATCTAGCCACATCCCTTTTCCTTCTTCAACCGCAACAAAATAAGATCCTGCTTTCGATGATCCATGCATCCAATTATCTGGACAAGCAGGATATTCATCTACAGGATATGCCTGCTGATATGCGACAGGCGGAAGACTAACAGGAATCTCATTTCCTTCGTCATCCTTTCGAACGGCAACAGCATACGGCATATGCAGAGAACAAGTTAAATCATTTATTTTCATTTTATTTGTCATTTATTTTCTCCTAATAGTAGTAGCCGCACAGGATTTCTACTGTGCGGCTACTACTCTCGATCTTACGTTCTACGATGTTTTGTAGCACCAAAAAAAGGATCATTGGAAGTTTGACTAACTTGTTTTCCAATAGGCATACGAAGAGAAGGTTCATTACCTACTTCTCTAAGCTCCTGCAATTTAATAACTGCTTTTGGAAATCTAGTTCTGACTTTACTCAAAGCCCCGTCCGAAACAGCCAAATCAAGTATATTATGGGCATCCATAGAACTATTCAATACAATTTCTTTTGTTTGGGTTCTGGCAAGGAAAATTATTTGACGAATTTCCCTTTCTACTCCACTCCAAGATCTTGAAGTTTGAGAGCAAGAACCATCAGGACGAAGAGCTTCTCCCGTATAAAGAGGATTTACATCCGCTAATTTATTAGGGCGATCTCCGATTGAATAGACCTGATGAGGAACCCCTTCAACAGGATAATGCTCTCGTGGAGCATGTCCTTCTCTTATCTCTTTTAAAAGAACGAGAGAACCATCTACATTAACGCTTCCATCATTCTGAAAAACAATAAAAGGCTTGCTATCTGCCTTGCTTTTTAGAATTTTTCCAACATTGTTGTCAGGTTCTCTAGGATCGTAAGACTCGATTAGTTGTTTTAGAGTCATTGCTTTAGCTTGACTCATTTTGACATACCTAACCTTATCTTCTTTTTGCTCTTTTTCTCTGAAAATTACAGCTACTTTTCTAGCTAATAATTTAGGAAGACCACAACCTTCGAGATCTTCCCATTTACATTCGGAGATGGTTTCTTCTGTCGTGCCCCCAATTTCGGACAGCGCAGACAAAAAAGCTTCAGAATCTACCTTTTTGGATTCGTCAGAAACCTGAGAATTGTGTGTCGCGATTAGTTCGCGAACGGACTGTACCTTACCTTCATAAGACATTTTCTAACTCCTTACTTTTACTTACCACTTACTCTTACTTGCCGATTTCGACTATACAGCCAACCTATCGACGAAGGTTTTGGTCGGCCAACCACTTACTATATCGAATTCTACAAGAAAAAACCTTTCACATTTCAAGAAAATTAAAATATTTTTTTAATATATTAACTTCCTCAATTCTTCCAAAAACATCATACTTCCAATTTTTAGCCGCATCTTCCCAGGTTTCAAATAAAATTTTGTCCCAAAATTCTTTTTTTAACTCCCTCATCTCTTCACGACTATGATAATACCTCCTTGCGTCTTCGATATAAGGATTCGCTGTAGTCCAAATCCAAACTTGGTGGAGAAATTCCATAGAAGGAGTTGCATTAGGAGAACGCATTTGAGTAAGAGCTATTTTAATAGCTTCTTTTCTGGTCAATCCTGTTTCTTTTTTAAACATGTTAGTTCAATTATTTAATTATACCTAAAACCCTTTCACATTATCGGATTTTTTTTATTTTTTGCCGAAAATAAATATAGGAGAAAAAAAACATGTGGAACTATGTTAGATATTCCGGAACTGGTCTTCTAATACTCGCCTGCCTATTTGTCTATTTACAACTTCACTGGGTAGCCCTGGGAACCTTCGTGGCAGTAGGACTAGTAGATATTGTCCTTGTAATAGCCAAAGAAAAAACTATTTCCCAATGGATTCACAGGCAATTTCCACAATGGGGAGATTCTTTGATAATGATAGCTCTTGGAGGATTAACCTGGTGGGTCTGGGGAGTTGCCGCATTCCTTCCAGTATTGATGGGAATTATCTTCGGTCATCTATTTTGGCATGAAGATTAAATTTTAAATAAATCTTTTTGATATGCTCTAAGAATCAGTGCGTGAAGAATAGGATCTTCTGATTTTATAGCTTCTTCTATCGAAATCCATTCACAATATGCGCCCTCCTCAAAAGAAGATCCATCACCTTCTGCTTCTCCCAAATCCTTATCGTTACAATCAACAGCAAACAAATGTTGACATGCAGCAGAACTTTTCCAAGGAAAAACAGTTCCTAAATTAATAAGATCTTTTATAACGATATCAACACCAGCTTCTTCTTTTGACTCTAAAATAGCAGTTTCTTCTATACTATTCCCTTTGTCTACTCCCCCGGTAAGCGAAGCCAAAGTTTGAGTATCTGCCTTATGAGGAGGATTTTTCTCATATCTTCCTGCAATAAAAACTTTATCACCATCTTGTTTGTATAATAAAACAGCAACTCCATTATTTCCTTTAGTTTGCTCGACAAAAGTGAAACCATCTGTTTGTTTTACGGAAATCCATTCATCACTCCATAAGTTCTTGCTATCAGATGCTTTCTTGAATAGTTCAGTTTTTATTTTTTTCATGAATTTTCTCTTGTTAATTTGTACCAGTTAATTATACTTTTAGCCGCAACGGAAAGCTGTGGCTTTGTAAGAGCTTTATCTAACTCTTTCGCAAACCAATTTTCTTCCTCGTTAGTTAATTCGACATCCATAAGTATATTTTCGAGAATAAATTTTACAAAATCATTTGCAATTTCTTTTCTCTTTTCCGGGTCTTTTATCAAACCAGAATTTTTTATAAGATTTGCAACGCTACTGTTGATGGCGTCCTTTCTTTGGACCCTTTCAAAAACTTCCGTATCGTAAGTATTCTCAAATACCATATAATCTATGTTTACGGGCTGTTTCGACGTGATCCTATGCGTTCTTTGTTCGGCCTGAATATTATTGGACGGATTCCAATCGACATCATTAAATATGGCCCGAGAAGCTACGTCAAAATTCAATCCTACCGCTCCCAATTGCATTGTGTAAACAACCGCCCTTAAAGGAACCTCTTTACCAGGTAAAACGGCTTTTGCTTTAAAAGTTTCACTTATTAGCTCTCTCATGGGCTGTTTTGTAGCCTCATGAACAGCGGCCGAGCTACCTTCTCCATACTGTTGATTTATTATAGTTGCTATGTTGTCGGCCACTCCCGGATGCTTTGTAACTATAAATATACTTTGGCCGGGGTTCTTCATATATTCAATTGCTCTGGCCGCAGTATAAGGAGCTTTCCTTTCCGCCATTTCCTTTAATAGCTTCGTGTGCCAACCCATACTGGCAGTAGGTAATTGCATATCAGTTGGCCGAGGCAATACTACAGTATCTCTTGTTAACGGAGGTAAATCTGGGTCTATATCTTCCTTCTCTCTACGCAAGTATGTAGTTGAAAATAGATCCAGCATCTGTAGTTTTCGCTCGTCACCAAGATTCTTTGCCCATTCAATAACGGACTTGGCTTTTTCTATCCATTGCTTATGCCTTTCCATCGCTCTTGCATCTTTAATCTCTTGTTTCTCTTCTTCGCTCTCTACATTTTCAAGAGACATAGAAAGTTCACAAGGCATTTTTATAGGATCAGATAAAGCCGTTCCTCCTAAGAATTGATTTGCAAAACCATCGTCATTTAGCGCTTCTGTCCAATTAAACTTGCCACTGTTCTTAAATAAGACAGGATGTCTTAATAAAAATAACTGTGCATATACATTATTTGGATTGTCATCAGAAGGAGTTCCAGTTAGTCCAATTCTATGAGGAATATAAAAAGCAGAAATAGCATTAGACAATCTCTTTAGCTTTAAACTTGCACTTTTTTGAGCTTTAGAACTTTTTGTTATAGGAAGTTTAAATCTCTGTATTTCATCAATAATCAACGAAGAAAAAATACCTTGTTTCGATAAGTCTTTAATTGTTCTTGTAAGATCTTGAGCCTTCTGCCCGGCAAGACTTAAAGAAGATTCTGGAACTACAATCCATATAACGTTAGGATCACTAGCGGCAGCAGAAATTTCTTGAGCATTATTACATCTTTTGACAGATTCGGGACCGTGATCTAAGAATTGACCCGGAGCTTTAGATACTACTTGACCTGTTGTATCTTTACCAGTCCAGTTCTCTGCAATAAGCATGTTGGGAGAAATAACTAATATTTTTTGACCTTGATTTCTTGTAACTTCTGCCCCTACAACAGCCATGGCCGTTTTTCCGCTACCTGGTTGATCCGCTAAAATAGAAACTTCTCTAGTTGCTACATGATACATCCCTTCTATTTGTGGCTGAACTAGTTTTGGCAAAGTAAAAGCTTTAGGATAATTTTGTTTTAACAAATCGCCAAACTCGGATTTGGAAAGATATGTTCCTTCCGGTATCCCAAATCTATTTGATATATCTGGATGTAAAGGAATTCTCTTATTTGGATCAGCATTTAGATTTTGATTTATAGCTCCCCTTGTTTCTCCTATATTTCTGGGTTTGCTACGATCTATTTTTGCCTTTACTTCATAAGCTTTTCCGGTACTTATTCCTGTAATGGCAACAATCATAGCTTCCATTGCAGGAGTGCCTTCGTATCCCAGATCTTGTATTTTATTCTTTACTGCCGCCCACTGAACACTAGAATCTTTTTTTTCTCCTATTCCTAAATCAAATACATCTATATAACCTTCTTGAGGATTATAACGTATTCCTCGCCGTAGCCCAGGTTTATCAGTCGTCCCTTGTTCCTTTGTCTTTACATAATCCCTAATTGTAGCTAAAGACGAATCTCCAGGTTCAAACTGTAGTCGAATACCTGGCGGTTCTTCTTTTTTGCCTAGTGCAACGGTTGCTATAGATCCAGGAACTTGAGACATGTTTAAAGCCGTAGCTACAAAAACTCTACCCATTCCGGGTTTTCTTGGAGATATAATTTTTTCTTCTTGATATTCTGGATTAAATTCTTTTTCAGAAGGAAGTTGAAATCTTTTTTGTATTAACAAGTTATCATCTTCTAACCATTGTGATGATAGTTGTCTAAACTTGTTCCAAGCCTCTCTTGTCCCTCTGACATATACATTATATTGAGTATTTGTCCATTTAGGATTTCTGGGATCTGGAATTTCTTCTTTGACTAGGTTAATCCAATCACCCATAGCAGTTTGTAACTGTTGAGCAAGTTGAGAATCCCCAAAATCAAGATGAGATAAAACTATAGTAGGAGGTTTATTTGGATCGGATGCTTTTTGAATAGAGATATTACTTAGAACATTTGGATCTTTTTCCCACAGATACCAACCGGCTTTACTACGACTGTGGGTTTCTTCAAGTTCAGGTATTAATTTCTGCCCCTGTTGCCCCAAATCTGCTAAAACCTTTTGAGATTGATATAAAATAGTTCTAGCTCTGCTATAAAGATTATTAAAATCAGCAGATTTACTTTGTATCTCTTCGGGGTTTAGGCGAAAATTTTCTAGAAGACGATAAACAGTAGCTATTTCTTTCGAATATTTTATACAAAGTCTATCTTTACAAGTATCAAGTATTTTGTAAGCGCGGAGAAGTTGATTCTGTATGTCCTCCAGGAAGCTGTAAGCGGCTATCTTGTACCAGTTCATTATGATCTTTTATCTTTTCTTTAGTATATCTAGACTTACCTATAATATCATTTAACACCTTCAATATTTTTTTCTCATTTCCTCTCAATATAATTGCTGCGGAATAAGATAACTTATCATCGGGAAAAGACGCAACGACATGCAAGAGCCAGAGTCCTCTTTTCCATCCTTTATCTAATACAAATCCTTCTGCTTTAAGACGATAGAAAGGACCGTTTAGAGGTGAAGAAAAATAGACAGATTCTGCTTTTGGATTAAGTGGAGGGCAAATAGATCCATTGGCATATATAAACTGTATATCGTCAAAGTCTACATGATTTACTAACGGATTTACAAAAAGATTACCGTCTAGTTTCTTAATATCCCAATTATTACATAGTTGTTCGTAAAAACTAATTACATTCACTGCTTTTTACTCCTTATAGTGAATAAGAAATAAAAAAATCTGGCTGGGTTGTTTTTATTTTTTTGCTGAAAAAAGAAGTGAATTATTTCAAATTAAAATACCAATTTCCAAAACTGGCTATTTTCATTTCGTTGGGCAAATTATTATAAAGTGCAGACAATTCCCCGAATAATTGAGCGGCTTTGTCCTTATCCTCCATCATCGTAGAATCTGGATGCAATTGAATAGCCATTTTCCTATAAACTCCTTTAGGAGTTGTTTTAGCTTCTTCCGTAGAACTACCTAGATTTAAAGATCCTACAAAAGTAGCAAATGCATCTACAGGAGATCCATAAGATCTAGTAGCTCTGCTTCTGCTTTCTCCTCCACCGCTTCCACGCCCAGAATAAAAATCTGAATAAACATCTTGCCAACTTCTATATTGTTTACCAGTTAAATCTGTGTAAACAGCTTCGGCTGCTTTATTAATATAACCAGCTACCTGAGTTGTTTTTATATTAGGATCGAAATATCTTTTCATAATATCCGCAACTCGTCTATATGCGTCATCTAAGAATATAGGCATAAATCCTATATTATTATGTTTTATCCGCATTAAATTATATGCAATAGCCGTATAGAAATACTCAGGAGAATTAGCCGAAGAACCACTAGTAAAAGTAGCATCTCTAATAGCCTTATCATCTATAATTAGAGAAAAGCTATCTGCCGGAACCATCCCAGGACCTGTCCTCTTTTGTCTCCTACTCGGACGAATAAACTGTCTTTTCATCAATTCGTTTTTTATAAAACCAGTATCAACACTTCCTGATTGTATCATGTCAGCAATTGGCTTTAATTGTTCAAAAGATTCTTCTTGTTGTGTTTCGGTAAACGCAAAGGATTTGAGATATTCTACATAATTCTTTTGCATCGGTTCTATACTATTGGCTACAACTCGATCTATAAAATTATTAACTTCCGCTAAAGTATGAAATTTAACTGGAACTTTTACTTCTCCTATTTGCTCTGCTCTGGGAGCTAATTTATGATCTATTTTAGTATAGAACTCAATCTCGAATCTTCTCAATCTTTTGAAATATCTGGGAATAATTACGATTTGATATATTCCTTCGTAACCAGGTTCAGTAATTTGTATCTGTCTTGGAGGAAATATTTCCGGCTTTTCATCTCTCGAAAAAACTTTATCTAATTCTTCCAAAAAAGCTTCAAATTCTGGTTCGTGTTTTTTAGCTTCCAGTTCGTATGCTATTGCTTGATAAACATGGGCTTTAGGGTTATTGGCTAGTTCTGGTATTTTGGCATTATAATTTTCTACCAATTCTGCTTCATCGTAAGTTGGTCCTCTTTTTGTCCACTTCCCTCCTTCTGGAGGGTTCATCGTTCTATTTCTTAATTCTACTCCATCCAGAAATATTGTAATATCATATTTAGGTAGAGTTTTTCTATACTTATCATCTCTCTTTCTTCCCCATACCACATGTAGTGTTAGAGATTGATCATTGTGGACTACTTCTATATCCATTTCATATATTTTAGGATTGACGGGGAAGGCTGTATTATATGTATCACCGGTTGCTAGATCTGTTTTGATTTTATTGACAGGAGCTTCTACTCTTGCTTCAGGGATTGGAGAGGCAGCAGGAACGGCTGTGGGAGCTTCTGTAGCAACTGTAGGAGTTTGAGAGGAGACAGAAGAGGTATCGACGCCTAATTTATTGAGGGTTTGTATATTTCGTTGTTGACTGGCATCGAATTGGCTTTTATATTGCCACCAGACCTTTTGGCCTCTATACCATTTAAATCCAAGATTCTTTAATGTATTTTTAATTGGAAACGTATTGCCGGAAACGGAGACAACAGGTTGTTGATTTGAACTATGTATTCCTACATTAAGCTTCGCTTGGATTTGTGCTGTGTGTATAATTTTCATAATTATATAGTTATATTTATTTTTAGGGTTTCCTTGTAACTTTTTTTTTTCGCGAAAAAAAATTATTTTCGAGGATTAAATCCTTCTTTAAAACCTTTTTTAAATTCTTCAGTTTCTTCTTCGGTCATCTCTAATATCTTAGGCATATCTCCAATTTCTTCAAGATATTGTTCGTATTCCAAATTTTCAATTTTATTCAATAGCAACCCCGCCAAAAGCACAGCACGACAACGAGCTAATTCCTCAGTAGGAGCCTTGTCAACGTATACTCTCATACTGAGACCTTTTGACCAAATGAAACTATAATGGTGACCTGAGAAACCAACTAACCACATCCAACCAGTTTTTTGAGCCATCCAATCCGTAGCTTCGGCAGCAGCATAAAGGTCTTCAGAATATTCGTCTACAAAAATAGGACCCCAACCATCACGCCACGAACATAAATGAACGTCCTCAACCGTATTGCCTTCTTTTAACCAATTGTCCCAATATCTTGCATATGCTTCATAAGCTTCCTGTCGAGTCGGATATCTCTTATAATGTAGATGCAGTCCAGAACTGTCATAAGGAGCATACCAACCTACATCCTTTTGTCCCATAATCTCGGCAATAAGAGCATCAATATCAGGGCCAGCATCAAGAGTTTCAATGTCTTCTCGTTTTAATTTATCTAAAGTTAGCATTTGTTCTCCATGGCATCGGCAAAAAGGTCCTCAATATGTCCCTTCAGGCATACGCCAGAATTGTTCGTTATCTCTCTTTTATTAAAATTTTAAATATGATATAAAATTATGTTAAAAACCAACATTATAATAACCAACCAAACTATTATAGAAATCAAACCTTGCCAAAAACTTCCACAACCTAAACAAAATTGTCTAAAATATTTATTAAACATTTCACTTCACCTTTGTTACTTTAGCAATCGTTTTTTGTATGTCATTAACACATTTTTGTTCCTCGCCTTTTAACTGACCGTTTTCGTCAAACATATCTTCAACCAAATTTGTAGGATTGAAATCTTGCTCATATTGAACCGGCAAATAAAACTCTTTTCGATAACCCTTAATATCGCAAAGATAACGCATCCAACGCTCTATATCCTTTTCTTTAATTTTATTGTCAAAACTAAAATCGTATTGTAAAGCCCCTTGAGGAATCTTAGAAAGATCTATTCTAACTATTCTTTCAGATACAACTTTAATATGTTCTTCTGTAATCTCTTGCTGACCTATAACTTGAATGATTTCGAGAAGCCTTAACCTGCATTCCCTGATATTCTCTTTTATAATATCAACGCCATAAATTGTCTTCAATGCTTCTAAAGGATTATGACCTAAAGATAGCTTACGGGTAAGAATCCAAATAAGGAATTGACCATCACCACAAGCAGGATCACAAAAAGTTTTTCCTTCTTCCCAAACTTCTTTTGATAACTTGTCTAACATCTCGTTAACCAAGGAACTGGAAGTAAAAAATTCTGATGTTCTATTTCTACGAGCTTCTCTTTGTATGTCTATCATTTTATTTTGTCTTCGATAAATTCTTTTTCTTCTTTATCCAAATCAAATATTTTATAAAGTTCTTCATCTGTCCACGGTTTTTTATAGTTTTCAAGATTAGGAACCCAATTATAACACCTACGAGTTATATCTTGCGAAGCAACTCTCATCCTTAACATAAACATAAAAAATTTTGTCATCACATAAGAAACAAAATTCTTAACTTCTTTTTTTGTGTCTAATGATATAAGAACAAGATATGTTTCGGTACAAACTTCACCGGGAGCAGCGATAATAACATTCTTTTTTTTGAAAAATCTAATTGGTTTATTAAAGTTTGTTCGACCGGTTATAGGTAATCGAGGAACCAATACTCTCCACAAATGTAAATTATTTTGTTTGTCTATCACTAATTCTGGTTTAACGTAAGCTTTCCCGGTTTCTGGTTTAAACCAACATGGAATGCCTTTTTCTTGATGTTTAGCGTTACCTCTAGGTCCATAAGGATTTACAGGAGAGACAATATCTCCAAGGAAATTTTTTGTTTTTCCTCTTACTTTTGATAAAATAGACATACACTGATATTCTCTAATTATTATATCTTCTTCATTTAGAAAGCGGTCAACGCTATTAAAATTACATTTTCCATTGTAGTTTTTATCCCAAAGAAAATAACAAGTTCCTCCAGCTACTGTAACTTCTGGAAAAAACTTAGAAGGTGACATATCATCTACAATTATTTTAATTCTACAATCATTTTTCATCTGCTCTCTAAAGTTTTTAAGTCCTAGACCTCCCATCATCCAACGAGAGGGGATAACAGCCAGTAAATAATTTGGTTCTAAATCTATTGCTTTTTGGATAAATTTGTGGTAGATAGGTTTAGATGAACGAGAATATCCACCATCTTCGATATGATAAGGAGGATTCATAATTATGACATCAATATCTGGTTTTTTATTATTCAATTTTTTTCGCGAAAAATAATATAATGTTTATTTTTTAGCCAATTTGATTGCTCCAAGAAGTACGGCTCTACTTATGGCAAGTTCCATTGTTGGAGCATAAGCATAGCATTGAAAATTAGGACCACTATGGACAGTCCAAAATTCACAATGCCAACGTTTTATATCTGGAGTGAAAGAAATAGAGATATGACAATCCTTGACGGCTGATAACATCCATTCCATAGCTTCTTTTGTGGCAGAGATATCGGTAGTATAAGGTTTTACTTTTCGCCTACCCGTATGCTCCGGAATAATAAAAAAGTCAATCCATTCATCAGTGTAATTACCTTCAGTAAGCTGTCTAATCTGATCCTCAATTAATTCTTTCAACTTAACATTGCGAAGCCACTTTCGCAATCTCGCAGCTTCTGGTGGAGACGAATACAAGAGGTTTAACGGGAATTCTTCTTTGTATATCATAATGCAATTACTTATTTCTTGGATGTCTTCGTTTTTTAGAACTGTCTTTTTTCTTTATTATTTTTCTCTCGTTTCCTAAAGAAACTCCTTTTGATGTTTTAGAAACGATATCGACTAAAA
>Ga0307379_10002841_pt1 | contig 25342 bp, 5 predicted proteins | sample UN2MG_FD_202237 | JGI IMG/M metagenome (GOLD analysis project Ga0307379, IMG submission 202237) | Soil microbial communities from Risofladan, Vaasa, Finland - UN-2 | ecosystem: Environmental > Terrestrial > Soil > Coastal area > Acid sulfate soil | place: Finland: Risofladan, Vaasa | collected...
AAAGGCGGCATTTCCTGTGAGCCTTACTGTGATGTGTGGCTTGATAAAGATTTTAAAGAATCGATTAAAGAAAGAGATAATTATCAATGCCAAAACCCAGATTGCTGGCAAACGAGTGAGAAGTTAACAATTCATCATATAGATTATAATAAGAAAAATTGCCAGCCAGAAAATTTAATAACTTTATGTAATTCTTGTAATGGTAGGGCAAATTTTGATAGGAGCTGGCACAAATCGTTTTATAGAATTGTTATGAGAAAGAAGAATAAAATAAAAAAATTTGTAATGGGCCTATAAGGCATGAAAAGATTCCGTAAAGAAGACTTATCCTTAAATCACTATGTTAGGTATAATATTCTAGACGAATATATTGAAACAGAGTCTAGCGTTAGTTTAGAGTATTTACCAGATATTTCTGATGCTACGTCCTATGTATACCAAGCTCAGTCAAACATGATTCCTCTACCAACAGACCTTGGCAGGGGATGGGCTTACATAGATACTTACGGTGATACTATTGAGCAACAAACCGCTGTTACGGTTTATGATGGGGTAGGGGCAGTAATTAGTGGATCGGAGTATATGATTGATTATGTAGATGGTCGCGTGATTACATCTGGCACAGTAACCCCAGTTACTGTAACTTATAAATATTTCTATGTTTCTTTGGTTAATGAGTGGTGGGATGTAGAAGCAGCGGGTGTGCCAGTTGTGGTTGTCAACCTTGAGTCCTTTGAGAAGGTGGGTTTTCAACTTGGCGGGGGAAAAAGAGTTCCAATAAAAGGTCATTTACACATATTTGCAAATGATAGAGCAGAGAAAGATGATTTGGTAGAACTGCTCTACGACGGTATAAACGAAAAATGTTGTCCAAACCAAAATTGGCCGACAGGAAGCATGCTTGATTGGGACAGTACATTCAACGATGCTTATGTATATGAAATTATTCAATATAGCAGTTGTTTACATATAGAAAACGTGATGGCAAGAAATATTAATCCACCTTTAATAGGCGGAATTAATAGAACAGATTTGACAATGCTAAGTGATTTAAATAAGTATCGTGCTCGCATAGATTTTGACATGTTTTATTGGAAGGAAAATTAAATGCCTCAAACTTCAAGCGTTTAACGCTTGGGAAAGGAAAAGGAGTTTAGGAACAAGATTATGCCTCAATCTTAAAGTACTAAACATCGTATTAGAAATAATTAGAACCAACCTCGAGCTAAACAAATATTTAAGGAGGAATAATTTGTTATGGCTAGAAACCGAATAATTTATGGTTCACAATCAGTATGGTGTAATGGCGAGATTCTGTACAGAGTGCAGACTCTTGGCAGCACTACTACATTTACCTCCGAGGACCTATTTGAATTAGGTCATTTGGATATAGTGGATGTGGTAGACGATGTACCTGCTGTTGCAGTTACTATTAACACCAACGACTGGGGTGATGTACGTACTTTAGCTGTTTTGGCTCAGATACCGTCTAATAGGTTAGCTATGACTGCTAACGCTACTGATAATAATTCTAATTTATCTACTGTATCTGGAGTAAATAATACTGAGTTGTACTATCACCACGGTGTTGCTGTTGCTGACTTCGCTGTTACATGTGGTAATTTAACTGGTGTTTCTTTATGGGCACCGGTTCAGTCCGAATGTGATCTTGGTACTTTGGCCGATAATATTGACCAGACTCTATACATGGACGAAGTCTATGTAAATAGTCTTGAATTTGGTTATACTACTGGTGCAAATGCTACTGAGAACTACGGGGCTGAGACTGATCAAAAGATGTGGTTATTGAATGATGGTCGATTTATAAACTATGAGGACGAGACCGATTACACTACTTTTAGTGGTGGGTCTATTACTTTAGGTGCTGGCGTAACTATTGCTACTTTCAGTGATGGTAGTCTTGGTTTTCTAAGAACAGACACTAATGGATCACGAGGTGTAACTTATTACAACGCTGTTGCTGATACAATGGTTAACTGGGCTACAGTCACTGGTACATCTGCTGTAGCTAGTACATTCGTGTATGATGAAGCTACAGATACTCTATACTTACCTACTAATATTACCCCGGCCACCGGTGATGGGTTGTTTGCTGTTTATGCTGCTGACGGTTATGTGGCTGCTACTATTAATAAGTATTTTACTATATTAGATAGTGCAGACCGCCCGGATACACTCGGTGCTATTAGACAGGGTCAAGTAGAAATTTATCTAGTATCTGATAGTGATACTTCTTACGCTAATGCGTGGAGATTGTCTGGATGTACTATTACTGCTGACCTTACTCGTGAAGCTCTTGCAGAATTAGGGCATTTAGGTCCTTATGATAGACCACTTACTCTTCCAGTGCCTATTACTGTTACTGTAGACACTGCTGCTGGTGATTTAGAACATTGGTCAAGATTTGCTGACAGATATAGTGAGTTTGCAGGTGATACTATGATTGATATAGATCTTGCTGACCTTATGTCTTCAGAAGATCTTAAGCTTGTTGTTAAAGTATTCGCTCAGACTGATGAAGAAGCTGGTGGAACCGGTGCTAATAGAACCGTTGCTACCGGTGCTAGTATTATTGGGCAGAATAAATTTGTATCTGCTAGTTCTACTAGTTCTGTTGTGAGTGCTATAGCTGCTGCTCAGAGAGAATATGCTCTTAAGACCCTTGTTGTTGAGCATCTTAAGATGACGGACGAAGCTTACACATTGGATATGGGAACTAATGCTACACAGACATTTGGTTTCCGTTCAACCAATGATTTGTATGTGGTCAAGGGAGACCTTGATATTTATCACATTACAGATGGTCGTAAGATTAGAAGAGGATAATTAATATATATAAGGTGGGGGTCTTTTGACCCCCGCCTATATACTTATGGAAAGGAGTAAAAGGAAATGATTGATAAAATAGATAAACACAAGGAAAAATTAAATAGGGCAATTTCAGATGAAATTACTGTATTATTTGAAAAAGTTTTAGATTATGCTGAAGTTGCAGTACCAAACAACGATCAATATAAGAAATTAAGATCAAAAATTTTGCGGGTGGGTAATAATTGTATTAGAAACATTAGAAAAGAAGTAGAAGTTAGATATGATGTTAAATATATTCCACCAGCAGAGACAATTATAGAGACTAAGCTTTTCAAGGTCAAGGGATAAATAACTTTATGGAGGATTTTAAAATGGCAGATAAGGAAAATAAAAGTATAGAAGAGAGAAGAGAATTTAAGGATCCAGTAAGTGGGAAAACTTATTATATAGGCGCTCCTACTGCGGATGATGTAAGGGGTGCTGATTGGCAGTACAGTAAAATATATACCAGATCTTTAGTAGAAGGAATTACTACTTCTGCTGAAATGATGGATATTTTGATGCGTAGGGGTGTAATTGGCCCTGAATTTGAGCAAAGACAAAAAGAACTGACAGATATATTGTCTGTAAAAGTAGAATCTCTACATAACGCATCTAATTTAGATACTAAACAACAAACGGCTATTGAAGTTGCTTCTACTAGAGAAGAACTATTCAATTGGAACCAACGACTTAATGGCCCTATGTCCAATACTTGTGAGCAAATGGCGGATGATTCAAGACTTGAATATTTGACATCTCGTATGGTTCAGGAAGCTGATGGAACTAGAGTATGGGAAGACTATTCAGATTTTTTGACAGAGAAAAACCAATCATTAGCTATGCGGGCAAGATTTGAAATTATGCTTTATTTACAAGGCTTGGCTTCTGATTTCTTAGAGAAGACCCCTGAAGCAATGGCTATAAGGGAGATAGAAGAAGAAATTCAGACTAAAGCTACAGAAGCTCTTGCGGAATTAGAAAAAGCTAGTGCTGAAAAAGAAATATCTAAAGCTAAAAGAAAATCTAAACCAAGAAAAAGTTCTAGTAAGGAAAAATCTTCGGAGTAATTTATGGATTTAACTCATGAAGAAGTAGAAAAATACTTAGAGCAGATATGCTCTCAAGTAAAAATAGTTGATATTGAGGGTGAAACTGTTTTATTCAAATACCCCGATGTCTATACTATGATGAAAGCTAGGAGAATTTATGAGTGCGAGTATAAAAATTCTATAGATGAAGGATTAGTTTCCGTAGATAACATGCGGAAAATACTTAAAGAACGAAAAATAATTAGTGATGAAGATCAAAAAAATTTAAATTCGTTGAAATCAAAGCTCGAAGGCCAAAAGATTTTACTAGCTAAAACTACTAGAGTTAAAGCCAATCAAGATAGAATAAAAGAAATTATCCATGAGTTAGAAGCTAAGATAAGGGTAATAGAATATAAAGAAAGATCCAAGCTTTCCATGACAGCAGAAACAAAAGCTGAAGAAGCTAAATTGCTTTATTTATGCTGGTCTCATTGTTATAATTTTGATACAGATAAGCTGTATTGGACTGAATACGAAGAGTTTCTTAATGAATCAGGGCTTAAATTTAGAGAAAAACTTATTTCTGAATTTATATTATTTTATAGCGGTATTCCTACCTCACAGATTAGAGCAATAGCTCGTAATAATTTATGGCGAATTAGATATGTAACAAGTTCAAAAACATCGGAGCCCCTTTTTGGGGTTCCGACTTCAGAATATTCTAGTGATATGTTAAATTTGGTTTACTGGTCCCATTATTATCAGAATATTTATGAAATGATGCCAGAAGATCAGCCCAATGAAGATATTATAGAAGATGATGAAGCACTTGATGCTTATCTAAATTCATATTACAAAGAACGCACACAAGATGTAGCTGTCAGAAAAAGTAAAAGAAAATCAGGAACAGGTAAGTTGTCGGCGTTCGATAGTCAAGAAGTAATAGTTACTAAAGCCAATGAATTATATGAAGATATAGAGTATGATAAGCCTAGGGAAGCCCAGGCTATAAAGGATAGGAATTTAATCAAGAAAAAAACTCGCCGGGGTAGATAAGCCCCACATACGGCAAGGACAAGTCCTATATAATTTATCTAATGAGAAGTCTATGGAAATCCATGGGAGGACTGACTTTTGCCGGACACCTACAAAATCCAATTAGAACCAATAAAAAACGTAGAAGCTGATAGATCTGCTAAAGAACTAGCTCTTAATCTATCCAAGTTGAATAATCGTCTTGGGTCACTTGAGCTGGCATTGAATAGGTCTGTCTCCGTTCAGAAAACTGCTCAGAAAATTGGCGGAGCTGATCCTAGAGCTGTTAGAGGAAGTATAGTATCAGCTGAACGTATGGATAAGTTATCTGTAGAGATTAAGTCGTTGATAAAGAATTTAGAGTCGGATTTTAAAAATTTACCTAAAGCTATAACTGATGCTGTAGTGACAGCTACTAAGACTGTGGGGACAGCGGCGCAGGCTGTTGCAAAAGCACCTAAACCAGATCCAGAAATTGAGGCACTTACTAGGCAACTTATTCAATTACGTAAAAATATAGGTAAATCAGAGACATATCAAACTGGTAGAAAGGATGTATATAATGCAGTAGATAAATTAATTAAAGAACTATCAGTTCAAAATAGAGATATATCTAAATTAGCTGAATCTGTTAGAAGTTTGTCAAAAGCTGTAGGAGTTAAAGAACCTCCTAAAACCGGTGAACTTGCCAAACCTAGCTATAAACCTACTACGGATGCTAAACTTTTTGGTAAAGCTCTGAAAGATATGGGCGGGGAATTTGAAAAAATAAAAAGAGAATTAAAAGATAAGATAGTTGTAGCTATTGATTTGGAAACTTCTGCTGCTAAGTTTGGTAAAGAGGCTGCTGCTAATTTTATAACTCAAATAGCTTATCAGAAGGGCACATTATCAGATTTAATGTCGGGAAAGGCTGAGACAAAGTCACTTTATATAAAGCCGCCAGCAAAAACTAAGGCTGAATACACTGAAAAATTAACTACACTTCCTAGTGGCAAACAAGCTGGAAAAGATGTGGCAGATGAATTAAAAAGAATAGCTATACCATTTGAAAAGCTAACTGGAAAGGGATCCAAAGAAATTGGTGAGGCTCTAAGTTCTCTTGCTGAAGTATTAAAAGATGCTGAGGTGGTTTTAGGGCATAACATAGCTGATTTTGATTTACGTGTTTTACAGCAACACTTTGATAAAGCTGGCATCACAATAGATTCAGCTGTAGACAAATTTGTTGACACTGTAAAACTAGCTAGACATAATTTTCCAGAACGAATGGGAAAAAATTTCGAGTTTAAAGAATTAAAGCCGCATGGGTTAGAACGATTTGATAAAGATCTACAATTAGCGGGTGTAGAGGCTAAAAGTTTAGGCGATGCTATGCATGATGCTTCTACTGATTTAAAAGTAAATGTTGGTTTGTTAAAAGCTTTAGATAAAAGTACCGAAGAACTTACGGCTGTTCAATCCAATGTGTCTGCTATGCTGGACAAATTATTAGAAAGTATTTCAGCCGCTACTCAAGATGCTTATAAAAATTTAAAATCTGGCACCCAAAAGGTAGCTGCATCAGCTGATTCTATAGACACGCTTAGTAAGAAAATGGAAGAAGCTTCTAAGTCTATAGTAAAACAAGCTGTGAGTGTAGAAAATTTAGCAAGAGTTAAGTCTGCTCTACAAACAAGGATTTATAAAGAAACTGTGCTAAGACCTAAAGCAGAAGCTGGTCAATATGGTATTGAGGGCCCTGCTGGTGGAGAAGTGGGTGATAAAATACTCCGTATATGGGGCGATTTAGCTAAATCACTTTTTGATTTACAAAAAAACATGGTTACTTCTTTAGAAAAAGGTATGAACAAGGGCCTGGAAATATGGAAAGATTCATCTGGTGAAGCTTTTAGGCTTGGTGAGGGTGGGAGAGAGTGGGAAGTAAAAATTGCTGATGTCAGAGGTTTAAGGCGTGAATTGTCGTCTACATTTAGAGAGCAAGCAGCTACAGGAGCTACTCCTGGAGATTTAGTAAGGGCATTTAAAGCTGCGTTTGTAAGACGGGAGATGGCTACTCCGGTAGACAAAGAGGATATGGCATCTGAAGTATACAAAGAAATTGGTAGTTTGACTAAAGAGTCTGTTGCTAAAATGGGCGATATAGTAAAGGAATTGTACAAAGGAATTCAAGCTAAAACTACTACAGAAAAAGGCATAAGTGGTAGAGAGGATCTACAAGATTTATACAAAGGTGTAGCTTTAGAAGCTCAAGCCGAACGAATGGTTATGGAAAAGTTTGTCAAGAGTTTGACTGTTCCAGCTGCTAGAGTTAGTTCACAGGGAACTTTATCTTTTGAAACTAAATACGGGGCCGAAAAAGCTCTTGCTAATTTTGCAACTATAACTACTGGGTTCGAAAAATTAGTTAAAGAAATGGAATTACTCGGGGCTCCAGCGATTGAAGTGGCTAGTATGATGTCAAAAGTAAGTAAAGTCCCATTAAGACCTGAAAAAGGAACTAAGGAATCAGCGGAAGCCGGTCAATTAGCTGAAGAATTGCAAAAAAGAGTTTTGCAACTTGGAGGCAGAGAGAAATTAAAGTTGGGATATCAGAGAGCTATTTCTTTGAGAGAGATGGAAAGAGATCCGTCTAAAAAGAGAGACCCATTAGGAGATGTGGTTGATGTAGGGTTAGAAGATTTAATAGTAAAAGCAAAAGAATTAAATGTTACAGCTCTTGATGCTGCTAAGGCATTGGATGAGATTAAATTTGAGAATTTTTATGATATGCTTAATAAGTTATTTCAAGCTGGTAAAACCCCACTACTTGAAAAACAAGCTGGTGGCATAATAAAACTTGGACAGAGCGAACGAAGTTTAAGGAAAATAGGATCGGTAATTAATGATGTGATGGGTTTAATGCCGATGATAGAGCCTGGTAAACCAAAGAGACGTGAATATGATGAACAATCTTTAAAAGTTTTAACTAAAGCAGTTGATGCAATGAGGCCAGAAGAAGAAAAGAAACATATAATAGATGTAGGGCTGTTATGGAAAGATATAGTTACTCGAACAGAAAGATTAGGAGAAGGAGGAATTTTCACAGGTAAGGAATATTTAGGTAAACCAACGGCTTCTTCTTTGGATCTTAGTGATGCTGCAAGTTCTGCTTTAAAGCAGTTTAATTTGAACCTTGCCAGTAATCTACAATCATTGGATAAGACCATGACTAGTATGAGTCTTTCCAATATAAGATCTTTAGCTCCTTTCCAGCAATTTGCTTCTATACAAAGACAACAATCGTATGCTACTAGTGCTATTAGTGGCGGCCTTTATGGTAAGGAAGGCCGTGAAGACCTTAAAACTCCAGCATTAATGAGTTCTAAAGAAAGAAAGCTTGTTGAATCTGGTAGATATGGAACTGGCGGGTATGGATTAGATGTATTAACTGAGTTAAGAAATACAGCGTCTACTTTTGAAGACCAAATAGTAATTTCTGGCAAATTAGCAAAAGTCTTTACAGAAATAACTAGTAGGTTAGTGCAGCCAGCTGCTACTTATTTAGAACAGCAGCACATAACAGAAATGACAGGTGGCGTTCAGAGGATGACTCCTCGTGCTGCAAAAATGAGAACCGAAAGCGAAGTAGATTTCAAGAAAGTTTTAGGCGACGTGTCCAAACAATTCCAAGAGGTGTTAGGTGTTCCTGAAAAATATAGAGGCCGTGCCGATGTAGCTGAAATATCTGATGAGATAGAAAACATAATGCGAGAACATCGCGGTAGAACTATTGAAGTTCAAACAGCGAAGTTAACTGAAACATTTCTTAACTATTTTGGTAGAAAACTTTCTACTAGGTTTGGTACAAAGGGTGTATCAGTAACTCCTGCATACGGTGAATTGCCAAAAGATATAGGTGGTATTGAAGATGTAGCTAAATTTATAAAAGCTGGATTTAAAACAGGTGTAGCTACAGGACCAGGACTTGGAGTTGCTAAAGTTCCAAAATCTGCTGGACTAATGGTGTCCGAAATGTTGGAAAAATTCCTAGGTGGTTTAATTACGCCTGAGTTATCCATAGAATTGCATAATAAATTGATAGATTCTGGTAATAAGTTTGTTATCGAGATGTTTAAGGATGCTGCTGCTGGACTAGTTACTGAAGAAGAAGCTAAAGAGCAATCTGAGCTATTTAAAAAAGTTTCTGATATTTGGAAAAAGAAATTTGGCCAGCCGTTGTCCACTGGTCCAGAAGGTATTAAAGAAATCAGTGGGATGTATAAAGAAAGTACAGGTAGAGACCCTTTTGCTATGAAGCCTATAGAAGCTAGGATTAGTTCTAAAGGTATTGCTAAGAGAGGATTAATGCCTGAAATTCTTGAAGGACTAGTTAATAATTTAATTGGCAGTACTTCAGGCACTACTACATTAGTAGATGAAATAGGTAAAGATGCTTTAACAGAGACTAAAGCAGCTAGGGATAGATTAAATGAGTATCTTGAAGCGTTAGGATTTGAAGCGTTTAAAGATCTAGACAAAGTTATAGAAAATCTAAAGCTTCCCAAAATAGAATCAGGTGAGTTGAAAAAATGGGAGTCTCAATGGAAGGTCTATACAGAAGTAGTGGATGAATTTGGAAAAAAAATGCAGAGTTTTGTTTCTCCAAAATTTTTACAAATAATTGAAGAACCTCATAGATATAAAGAGTGGTCGGCTGAAGAAATAAATAAAGGTGTAAAGGGCGCAAAGTTAGATTTTCAATCCTTTGCTGCTATGGCTGGAGTGTTTGGTGAGGGGTCTAGTATGTTGAAGGAGTTAGCAGCCTCTACATCACTTACATCTAAAGAAGGCTGGGAATTATTAAAAACTTTTCAGATGTTAGATCCGGCAATGAAAGATTTTAAAGACACTATGATGAAGGCTCTTCCTACAGTGAAACTGGAAGATCTAAAAGGTTTTTCAGATGCTACTGGTACTGTAGAAGATTTCAAAGACACTGTTTTTGATATTGGTAAATACCCTACCCCATTTAAGTTAAGGATGCCTACCGCAAAAGGCGATTATGAAGAAATGCCTATGCCAGGAGCATCTCTCCGCACTACTTATAGAGAGCAGCTTCTGGGAAGAGGCGCTCCCACCAATGTTGCTAGATACCTTGCTAATTTAGTTGATTCTGCCAAGGCGGTTGAAGATCTCACAGCTGCTGCTGCTAGAGGTGGTATGGGTCTTAATGAAGATATGCAAAGAAAGTTTGCTGCTACCATTAGAACAGAATTAACTATGATGCTGACCAATACTATAAAAGAATTTAGGAAAGTAGAAAGTGGTGGGGCTCTTACTCCTCAAAATGTAGAACAAATGCAGACAACTATAGACAAGTTTAAAGGTGCTCTGTCTATTGAAAGAGCTGCTCCTGGAGTTTATCAAGAAGGCCCAGGAATATCTGAATTAGAATCGGTAGAGGCTTATGAGGCGAAGGCTAAAGGAAAAAATAAGTTTAGTAATATAATGAGTAGAATATCTGATATATTAATAGGGGCAAAGCCTGAGTCTCTTGTTGAAGATATGAAAAACATAACTGAAAAGCTTAAGGTATTTGGAGAATCAGGTAAAATGCCTACTGAATTTGAAGGACGTACTCCTGAAGCATTCAAAAATGCTATGGACGCTTTTACACAAAGAAATAGATTAAGAGGGGAAGCAAAGAAAGTTTTTGACATAGAACTTGAAGCTGGTAATTTAGATGAGTTTGCTCAAAAAGTAGGAATAGATGTAAGCGAGTCTGTTAAACAAGCTCTTCAACAGAAGTTGGAATCCTTGAGTAGGGCTAAAATATCTTACTTTAGAGAATTAGGTGCGGAAGTTTTTGGTAAGAAGAAAGGTATTGAGCAGACATTTTTTCAAAGAGTAACTCCAGCTGTAACCGGTAAAGCGATATCTGCTATTACGGATAAGACTAAAGAACTTAAAGCATTGTTGAATACTTTGAGTGGAGCGAAATATGATTTAGATTTAGATATTCCTGGTATAGATAAGTTGATTAAAAGTACCAGAGAATTAACTAAGGAACATAAGAATTATGTAGACAAAGCTAAGAAGCTGGGGCTGCCGGTTCTACAAGAAGGTGAAATAGCTATTCCAGAATCTCAAGCCGCCAAGATTAAAGTTAGGACTGGTAAAGAGAATGAAGTTGAAACTAATTTAGCTGAACTTATCAAAAAACAAGAGAAAGTTTTTGTTGAATCTATACGTTATCCTTTCACTGGTACGTTGAGTGTACAACCCCATAAGGCTAAACTAATGGAGGCAGGCTTGGGTAGCCAATCTATAGCGGTTCCAGGTGCTCCACAATTAGATATGGGAAAACTGACTGAGGTTATAGGTACTTTAAGAGAATATGTAGGATTAGGGCCTGAAAAAGAACGTCAATATTTACCAAAAGAAACTCTTAGTTTATTACAACAAAGAGAACAAGCTTGGGCTGAAGGCACGGGTAAAGGTGCTGAGAAAGCCAATGCTTTAACTAATACTATTGAAGGTTTGTTAAAAGTAATAAATGATGCTACACCTAAGTTTGCCAATCTGGAACAAAAGTTGGACTTTGACGGCGATGCTTTATTCGTGCATACTGGACAATTAGGTGAATCCAGAAAAGAAATAGAAATGCATTTCAAGGCTTTAGGAGAAGAAGTTACTTCAGTAAGAAATCTATTTAGATCTTTATTTACTGCTGTAAATGAAGGCGAGATGTCTTCTCTTGTAGAAATGAGAAAGGAATTTGAAAAGAAACATCCACAAGAAAAAGGATTTGAATTTCTTACCAAACCATATATATCAGAGCAGATGAAAGGGCTTGATTTAGGTAAAGTTATGGAGTCTTTGTTTACATATAAGCCAGAATCAAAGAATATTGACAAAGGTACTGATAAATGGCAACAAGCTGTGGGTGAGTGGTCTAAAGGTTTTGTAGTTAATGATATATTACCAGAAGTGTTTAATAGACTTGGAGTGGCTGGCGCTGAGAGAGAAGCATATACTGGAAAGGTTGGAGGATCTAAAGCTGGAATCCCAGACACCACTGGTGCTAATGAATTAGAGCGCAGAATATCTGGTCTTGCTGATGAATTAGTGCGCAGACAGCTGTGGGAAAAGAAATATTCAGACGCTGTAACTGGTCAGTTGTATAAATTACACACAGGTCAAACTGTAGAAGGTATAAGCAGAATGGCAAGAGTTTCAGAACTAGAGACCGGGTTTGGTACTGGTTTAGCTGGAACTGGTAAGGGAACCCAACCATCTGAGGAATTTTCTAAGGCTTTCCCTAAAGAAAGCGTAGCTTTAGGTGGTAGACCTGTACAAGAATTTGCTGCAAGAGTGAATGAAATAATGCGCTTCGTAATTCAGAAAGGCATGGATGTAAAACATGCTGGTACAGAAGCTGTTGGTCAAAAGATAATTTCTAACATAGGTAGGCCCAGCGGCGCTGAAGCTATTATGAAGGCAATGAAAGATTCTGCGGATCAATTTGAAGAATTAGCTTCTTTCAATGAACAAATTACAAATGAAGTTAAATTAAGACTAGGCGCAGTTTCTACTAGGGAGCTTCATACAGAACTCAAAAGATTTGAGCCGGATACAGACATAGCTGATTTAAATATAAATAGACAAGAAATTATACAGCGTATTCTTAAGCATGTAGATTTACAAGCAGTCTTTGAAGAGTTGTTTAAGCAAATTAAGAGGTCTGCTGTTAAAGGACTGACTAAAAGTTTGCAAGAAGAGATAGAAACTGCACCACCGGGAATCAAAAAAATAGAAATGATGCGAAAGGTAGAAGCTGCTGGTGGTCCAGAACGTTTTGCTGAAGAGGAAATAACAAGAGAGTCTCGCGAAAAGGGTGGTATAAGTCTAGCTAAATATATAACTGCTAATTTACAACCTCTGTACAAAATGAGAACTAGTATGGAGACTATGGGGACAGCAGCCCGAGGATCTGATATTAAGATAGAACCTACTGATTTAACTTTACCAGCGGGACAAGCTGGAAAAGAACTTTCCAAACAATTTGAAACGGCTGCTAGGGCTGCTAATGCATTGTCTAAGGCTATGGAAAGTTCAGTGGCTGCCCCAGGCCGCGATATTCATACATCTATGGTTGTTGGGGCTCTTAAACAAAGATACCAGGACTTAGAAGAATTACAAAAGTTAGAGCAGGGCGCTCAAAAATATGCTGGCAGGTTTGAATACGCATTCACTGATGTAATGGATGCTAATAAACTTGCTGCTAAAGTGTGGACTGAATCTAAAGAACTTGCTGGAGTAAAAGCCCCTAACCTGATGCCAGCGGACTATGATGTTACTGGCTGGTTAGACCAGATGAATCAGGTCAAAAAAATAGCTGCTCAAAAACTTGAAGAAATATCCGAAAAAGCCGGACTACCTCCAATGGTTCCCGAGGAAAAGTCTTTATTAGCTGCTGGATTTGAATCTAAGTTTGGAGCTAGAACGTTTAAATCCCTTAAAGATGTCATGGGTAAGGGCATGATGGCTAAGGGTGAAAAGATAGTCCCAGAAGATCTTGAATCTAAAGCAAAAGTTGCTTATGACAAGATTGTTGAATTTGTTAAGTTTCAAGTTAGTTTTGTAGAACAGCTTAGAAGAGTGTCAGAGATATCTAAAACTGTGCCTACTCAAAAACTATATTTGAGAGAAGCTTTTCCAAGCTTTGATCCTACCACGGAATTTAAACCTGCCTTTGAAGGAATGTCAAAAGCCTCCACTGAATTTATTGACAAAGAAAAAGCTGTTGCTAATTTGTTAGGAGAGTACTACAAAGAACAGTCTACCACTCGTTTATCTGATATACAAAATGCTATAAAGACTACTACTGCTCCTGTTGCTTCTGCTGCGGGAGAAGATCTCAAAAAAGAATCTGCTAAAGCTGTTGATGAGCTTACAGATGTTATAACTAAATCGCTAGTTGAAAGAAAAAGAGATGCTCTTAAATATTTAGAGTCGAAAGCGGAGGGCGACAAACCTGCTCGTGGAGCTCTTGGAGTAAGGACTGAACCTCTATTTAGCACATTTAGAGCCAGTGGTGTTCAAGCTGGCGGCGGATACGGTGGTGGTTCACAACAAGAATCTATTATGAAAGAAATGTTGGGCGTCAAAGATCCTAGTATGCTATTAGAGGCTACTGGCTTTAGAGGCCAAGCTATTCATAGAAATATACAAAAAGAGTTTGTAGGTAAATATCCAGACGCTGAAATTGAACAGCTTATGGAAGATTTTGAAAATAAGATAACTGGTCATTTTGACGTGCTATATGAAAAATCTGGTCAAAAGATATTAACTGATATTAAAACTGTTTATAGTACAAAGCAGTTTGAAAGGCTGAAAGAAATAGCTGATGAAGTCAGCAAAAGAAACATAACTATTCAACAAAAATTAGAGGAACTTAAAGCTTCTGATCCTACTTCTAGTGTAGAAAAGAATGTTATACGTAGATTAGAAAATTATATAAGCCAAGTAAATATATATCTCAAGGGCACAGAGGGCGCTATAGGAGAACTTCTAATAGCGAGCAGTTTTGATCCTGCTGATAGGATTACTATTCCTACAGGTAAGTTTGATCCTAAACTATTTAGTAAAGATATTGATGTTATAAATAAATCTAAAGCTAAAGTAATAGAAATACTTAAATCTATAAGTACCACAGGTAGATTACCTGAAGATTTATTGAAAGAGTACCCTAAAATATATAAGGTACTAAGTGAAAAATTAGAGCAGGGTGGTGTTGAAGGGTTTAAGAAATCATTACCAGTTCAAACACTCCCAATGAATATAGGTAAAGTAGGTAAAATAGGTGCGTCAGCTCAAGAGGTGTTGGGCAGACTTACAGAAAATCAGCAAGAACAATTTGACCGCTTGAGTACTGAATACCTTAATATATTTGAAGGATTAGGAGGCCCTGGCGGCGCTGAAAAACAATATAAATTATGGTTTGCTGGCGGTGCTGGTGCTGCTGGAGCTCCACCAGCTGCTCCGCCTCCGCCACCCCCTACCGGTCCTGGAGGCGGTGGGTTTGATGACGACGAAGAATTTAGAAAGAAAATAGAAGCATTATTAGCTAGAATACAATCAGGCATAGAACCAGATGTTGCCGAAATAGATAAACTTGTAAGAGCGGTAAGAGAAGCTGACGACAGAGCTGCTGCTGCTCTACAAAGAAATGAAAAAGGCGATGATCAATTAGCAGCTGCACTTTCTGATCTAGCCGATAGAATTAGGGAAGTTATAGAAATGACCGGCGGAAAGAAATCCGCTGAAACAATATCTAAATTATATGATACTATTAACAAAGTTAAGATGACAGGAGCTCCCAGAGGAGGAGCAGATTTTGGTGATTTCAGAACTGTTGATATAGAAAGAATACAACCAGACAAACCTGAAGCTATACATAAAAATTTGATAGCTCTATATGAAGCTGCTATCCGAGTTAATCGTTTAGCAGATAGTGAAGAAATACAGAGATTTGGGCCTGAGATAGCCAAGCTCTTAATGGAAACTGCTGAAAAAGGCCCAGCTGGTATAAGTCCTCAGATAAGTGAAGCCATTTCTGGTTTACCTCCTGAGAAAAAAGGCGGAATGGCTAAAATATGGATGCTCTATAAGAAAGCCGTTAGTGATTATTTTCTAAAAAGATTAGAGAGTCTTAAGAGCGAAATAGAAAAAGAGGGCGGTACCCCAGAAGGTAGAAAGGCGTACATGGAATATGAGCAAGTTTTAGATAAGTATTTAGCTAATATTCGTGGAACTATAGGACGTACAAGTGATATATTTACTACTAAGGGCCCTACTGGAAAAAAGGATCAGTTCGTAGACTCAGATATTGCAAGATTGGTAGGGATTTATAAGTCTCCTAAGCAAATACAGGAAACAGTAAAGCAAAGCAATCTATTAAGTGGTGAATATAAGCCCATAATGGATGTGTTAGTTGGTGACCTTGATCCAACTATGTTAGATGATATAGCAACACCTCTTGAAAAAGTACGTACCGCTTTTCAAATGCTTACAAAAGAAGATTCTGGAATGAGAGCCATTTTAGATGATGCAGACGCATTCAGAAGAATAGGTTATGAAGCTGTAAAAGCTTGGGACTTTGATTCATTAGTTAAAGGCATTACACAATTAAGAGGGGGATTACAAGCTTATAATCAATTACAAATAGGCGGGTTTGGAGGCTTAGGAGAAGATTATACTGAGCAAATCAGAAAAAATGTTACAGATACTTTAAATTATTTAAAACAACTAGAAAAAATGGTCTCCTCTACAGGAGCAGGAGCTTCTCCAATGGGAGCTGTAGGAGTCGCCCCATTCTTAGATCCTAAGACCCAGGAACTATTACATAAGAGAAATATAGTTCAGGCACAAAAGTATTTTGCTAAACCCGCTCAAGAGGGCGGTCCTGAAATAGGCCAAGCTTTTACCTATAGATATAAAACAGTTGACCCAGCTACTAAACAAACTTTATCTAGTATGGCCGAAGAATTTAAAAAAATAGGTGAAGAGACTAATAAGGCTGGCCAACAGGTCGGAATATTTACCCAACGTTCTGAAGATTTGGTAAAAGCTTTCCAAGGTAAAAGAAGTATAGGACAAGCTTTTGGAAGAGTTATTAGATGGGGGCTTGCTAGTAGAACTGTATATGGGCTAATAAGTGCTTTACAGAGTATGGTAAGTACTATAGCTGATGTTGAGTCCGGAATAGCTGTGCTTCGCCAGGTTATGAGTCCTTTACAAACTGATTTTGGACAACTTACTCAGTCAGCCTTGGATTTTTCAAAACAATTTGGTGTACCTATAAGACAAGTAGTTGATTCTATGCGAGTGTTTGCACAACAGGGTTTGGCCCAGCAAGAAGTTGTAGATAGAACTAGAACTTCTATGCTTGCTGCTAATGTTACTACGTTGAGTGCTGCTGAGGCTACAGAAGCTATCACTGCTGCAATGAAAGTTTTTGGTACAGAAGGCCAGAGTACTATAAGTTTCTTAGATGCATGGGCTGAGGTTGAAGCAAAGCATGCTATTACATCTGGGGACCTTGCTAATGGATTGAAGAAAGCTGCAGCTGTTGCTAAAACATCTGGAGTTACATTTGATCAATTAAACGCCATAATAACTGGTATAGGAGAAACCTCTCGTCAAACCGGTAAAGAAATTGGTACTTCTTTAAGATTTATGTTTAGACGTATACAAGCGGATAAAGGTCCGAAACAATTAGCTCAAATAGGTGTACCAGTGGTAACTGGGACCGGAGAACTTAGAAGTACTTTTGATATTTTGGATCAGGTGGCTGGTAAATGGGGAGAGCTTACAAATGCTCAAAGACTAAATATTGCTACGTCTATTGGTGGTAGACGTCATTATAATAGTTTATTAATTCTAATGGATCATTGGAATGATGTTTTGGATACATTAGAAGATAGTTTGAATTCTAAGGGCGCCGCTGAAAGACGAAACGCAATAGTCATGGAGACTTATGCAAAGAAATTGCAACAAGTTAGAGCAGCTGTATCTGAATTACAGGTACAATTTGGAAAATTTGCACTACCAGTAGCAAAAACACTGTTAACTGGATTAAAAGGTGTGTTGGAAACCATTGCTAATATTCCAGCAGGTTTAAAGATAGCTGCTTTAGGGTTTGCAGCTTTGTTTGTAATAGTAGCCAAAGGCCAGAGTTTAATTAGTAATGTAATTGATAGAATTAAAGGTTTTATGGGTGCTTTTGGTGATCTTGGCCCTCAGTTTATGAAGCAATTTAAGATTGGTATATTTGAAACTTTTGGAAAATTACCAAAAGTTTTGGCAGATATAGATGTACGCGGTTTGTCTAATATAGGCCAGGCAGGAAAAGGAATTCAAGATTTTGAATCCGTTCTTGGAAAAGCTGCTTTTACTTTAGCTCAATTTGGTAGAGGTTGGAACGCTGTTATGTCGGAAATAGCTTATACTGGAACAGTTACGTCTGAAACTGTAGGTAAAGCTTTTGGTAAAATTACTGGAGGGTTAGGAACTGCTGCAATTAAAGTAGCTACTAAGCACCCGGCACTTGCTGGTGTTTTGGGAGTTATGTCGCAGGGAGCTAAGGGAGGCGAAGCTGGTTTTCAAAAGCTAGGTGAGATGATAGGAATTCCTGCTGAAGGCTTGGCTAGATGGAGCTTGGAGAATGCTAGTTTTGTTAAATCCGTAGCACCTCTAGCAGGATCTATAGCTGCTTTGATACCAATAGCCGGAGTAGCTGGAGATCAGTTTAAAAAACTGGCCTTTTCAGCGGATGGTTATGAAAAATCTCTATCCCCGTTAAGAAGAAAATTGAGCGGTGAATTAGCTACTATAAATGAACTCAGCCAGGGGTATAGAAGGCTTAACGAAGATATAAAAAGCGCTGCTAAAACATCCGAACCAGAAGCAACTAAAACCGCTATAAGTAGAGAAGAGTATGTAAGCCCTGTACTTACTTTAGGTAAAACTTATGACAACGCTAGAAAATTTGCTAACCAGTTATCTACAACAAATATAAGTATGATACAAGGCTTTGATAGTCTTGGTAATGCTGTATTAAAAACTACGGGTAATTTCGAGGATTATTTTAGAGTACTTAGAGCTGCTAAGTTAAAAGAATTAGCGGATACTAGTGTATCTGCGTTGGAAAAATATGCGGAAGAGTTGACAAACGCTGGCGCGATGGGGTCTAGATTTAGATCAGAGCTTAAAAAGTTTGTGGGAGAAGTTCCTGCATTAGGGCCGATTCTTGCTAAACAGATTCAAGTATCACCAGCTCAAGAATTAGATGAAGCTACAAAATCAGTTAATAAAATATTAGCTGTTAGAGAAAAATTTCCTATGACTACCGCTTTTGATGAACTTTTCCAAAGATACTTAGGAGATTTAGAAAACGTAAGAACGCGATACAATGAATTCTATTCTAATTTCAAACGAGTTTTAGCAGACTTACCAACAGAAGGGTTATCAGCTGCTCAGATTTCAAATATGTTAGATAAAGAAACTTTACAACCTGCTTTTGAGTTGATGATAGAGTTTGAAGGCCGCTTGAAAAGATTATCTGAAGCTGGTAAAATAGATTGGAAAGATATTTTAGGAACAGAAATTCTGAAAAGAGTACATCCAGAAGCAAGTTTGGACTATGCTGCCCCACTAACTAAAGAGATGTTAAGGCAGAATAAAATTGTTCAAAGAGGAACAGAAGCTTTTGCTGGCGATGTTGTTTTGTTTAATGAAGACGTAGATAAAAAGTTTGATGTAGCAGGAAATCAGGGTATTCTTAAATATAGAGAAGGCTTAGGATATTTTGTGGAAGGTATTGATAAGGAGCTTAGAACGGTTAGAGAAATTCCTTTTGACACTGTTCGTCAGTTTGTTGATAGTGTGTTTCCTGCCAACAAGATAGCAGATCAGCTAGAGGAAAATTTAGATATATTAAGAGAATCTTTGGTGGGTGCTGCTGCTGGTATGGTAGGTGTTACTGCTAAGGAGTTTAAGCGAATTGGTGGCTTGGGACCAAGATTCTTTGAACAAATTCCTACTGAAACTTTACTTCAAACTTCTGGTGGATTCGGAGGGACGGGCGGTGGGTATGGTGCCCAACCATTCAAGGCAGGGCTGGGAGGTCTTGGGTTTGAAACTATAGTAAAAGATTATTTTATTAAGCCAATGAAATCATTGGAGTATTTAGTTGAAGAACCTAAAAAAAGACTGGAAGCCGGTGAACCATTTGATCCTGGATTTGAAAAAGATATTGAAAGATATGGCACTATAATAAAAAATAACCAAGTAATTGTACAATACATGGCTCTTTTTGTAGATTTAAATAAATCTCTTGCCGAATCCGCTAGAGTATTAGAAGAAAATATTGCTGTTGAAAAAGCTAGGAATGAAATATTAACAACAACTGCTGGGTTGCTCAAAGGATTTCCAGAAAGTATGGCTGATATGAATCTTGGTGTTAGAGATTTTTTTCAATTAACCACACAACAAAGGGCATTGGTTAAAGAAAGAGCATTACCGCCAGAAAAAAGAGAGTTTGATATATTAAGAAGACGTGTTGGCACAGAGGATATAAGGCGCAGATCTTTTGCAGTAGAAGCAGAAAGAATACAAAGAGCTATAGTACAATTGGGATTTATACGTCAGCAAGCTGAAGCGGCTGGTGTTACTATTCCTAGAGAAGATTTAATGAGTATAACCGAATCTGTGATTGCAGGCGGTACCCCGGCTGAAGGCGCTCAATTAGCAGTTCAGAAAGGTATTAAATCTGATACCGGTGCTATGGTAACTGGTATAAATGATTTAGTAGATGCATTAGATCCTAGCAAAGCTGCAGCTAGAGCTAAGATGGACACCGATAATCTTGGAAAGGCTATAGGTAGAAATGTAGAATTACTTAAGGATCCAAGAGCTATTGATAGATTAAATACAGCTTTTGGTATGGATTATTTGGAGGTGGAACTCAAATCCCAATTTGATAAGCTAGCTAAATTAAGAAATTTACATGAAAAGAAAGGTAATGAGTCTGTAGTAAGAGCTATAGACAGTACTATGACAGAGTCTTCTAGAGCTCTAATAGGTGCAATAGGAATTAGAGGAGCTACTGGAATAATATCACCAGGGCTTCCTACTCCTCAACGACTGATTACTAAGCAAGCTCAGAGATTAATGGATCCTATAAGGGATCCTGTAACTGATGTAACTAACTATCTACCTGGCGAATTTAATGTTGGTAATTTAATAAGCAGAGCTTTAGGTGGAGAAGGTTTACGAGAATTTAGACAGAGAATAGAAGAAACTCAAAAAGGGGTTACTAAAGAAGAACAAACAAGTGCTAAAGTAATAAGAGGCTTAGCTCCAACTTTTGCGCCTATTATAGGCCCGTTAGGGTATGCTCTTGCTAGAAGCGAAGCTACTGGTTTAGAGAAAGGCAGTTATAGTAGATTAAAGGAATCCCCTGAGTTTAAAGAGTTGTCTACGCTTATGGATGACCAGAATAAGATAAGCGTAATTAATTCTAAAACTTTGACCAAATTATTTTTTGGTTATACAGCGTTTAATACTATAGCTAAAAGAGCCTCTGAAAGAGAACAAAAAGCTTACCAAATACAAGTAGACCAATTAAAACAACAGAGGTCAGGAGTAGTTGTAAAATACAAAGCAGATGAGATAGGACGTGGTGATTTTAAATCTCAGATAAAGGAATTAAATACTGAAATTATAGATTTAACTAGAAAAGCTAAAGAAGCTGGCGCAACTTCTAAAGAAAGAGCTACTAGAGAAGCTGTTGGTGTTGTGGCTGGTGCCGGAACTGCTTTTGCTAGAGCATTAGGAGTTAGTGAAAAAGCTTTAGTAGGATTAGGTGGAACTGCGGCTTCTACTATCATAGCTTGGAATGCTTGGACAGCATTAACAGGCGAAAAAATGCCAGAAATGGTAAAGAAAGCTACAGATGCAGCTAAAAAATGGGGAGATACATTAGGTAAAGAGGGTATAACTTGGTTAGATAAAGTTAAAATTTGGTTAACAAGGAAACACCCTTTGGGTAAGTATGCCCCTGGAGTGTTTGGAGCGGCTGGACAAGCTACTGCGGCTGCTAGAGATGTGGAAGAAGCGTCTAAAGCTCAAAAGGGTATGTTCACTGAGCAGGAAAAAGAGAAGTTAAAAAGAATAAAGGATTATGAAACTAGTGAAGAAAATGTCAAAAGTACTGATGAGTTATTGAATAGTTTTAAAGCTGGTGATATTAAAAAACTTGATAAAGATACCCAGATGCTTAAGATTAATGATGATCAATTAACTACTTTGCTATCTATTGATGAAAATACTAGACAAACAGCTGAAGGAACCGAAAGACCTGAGGCAGAGGGTAAAAAAGAGGAATCTAAACAAGGTGAAATAGTTAAAGGATTAAGATCTAAATTAGATGAACTTAAACAAGAAAGGTTGGCAAAAGGTGGAGACACAGCTACTAAATTAAAAGATTTACTAGCAGGGGCTATATTGGTAGCTTCTGGAGGTTATTTAGCTGAAAAAGGCGGGCTGAGCGATGAATTAGGAGAAGCTACTAGAAGAGCTGAAAAAATAAATACAGCTTTTGGAGATTTAGTAAATAAATTTCCTAAAGAAGTAGAAGAACTGATTCAAAAAATGCAAATACGTAGAGCGGAGATGGTTAAAGCAGCGGCTGAGACTGGCGGGGAGGTTGGTAAAAAATCTCTATTATTAGACACACCAAAACTTTATGATGAATTTTTAAATGAATTAGTAGGGTTGGCCGACAGAGTTGGCTCCGCAGCTACTAAATCTGGTGAAATAATAGGTGCAGCAAAAGATAAACTATATTTAAAACAAACTGGCGAAGAAATAGCTAAATCTATAGGAGATTTTGCTAAAACTATTATAGATGCTTCTATAGATTTGGAAATAGGTTTGAAATTAAGAACCCAAACTTTCGGCGCTATGAAAGGATTGCCTGCTTTTGAAGAAATATCGATGGGAAAACTGCCTCATGAATTGACCGCTACTGAAAGATTGATGAAGGAAGGCGGACCTGCTTGGCAGGATATGTATAAAACTTTTAAGAATTTAGATAATATAAGAGAAAATCTGATATCATTATCTCAAGCCCAGGCTAAGGGTATAATTACTTCTCAAACAACTCTTTGGGCAGATACTAGAGACCAACAACAAGTTGTTAAAAGTCAACGAGAAGCTATTGAAAAAGAAGCTGCAAAATTTGCGCCAGGTAGAGGAGTAGCCGATCCTGGAATTGCTAAGGGCGCAGTTCAAATGCGTAAAGTTGTTGAAATTTATAACAAAAGTATAGACCCAAGTTTGATTACTAAAGAGATTGAGTCTAAAAAATCTGAGTTAGATATATTTAAGAGAAGTTCTAAAAAATTAGTTGGGTGGTATAGAGAAGCTCTAGAGCCAAAGAGTAAAATGTATGAGCCTGGCGCAGCAGATGTAGTGGGGACATCATTAGGCCAAACAAATATAAGTGTTATTCAAGCAAAACAACAAATTCAAGCATTACAAGGATTGGGCACTGAACTTGGAGAAACCGGATTAGGCAAAGCTGCTTCAAGTCTTAGAACTAAAATTACCGAGACTATGGAAAAGATCAAAATGCAAGTAAATGTCTACAAGGATTTGGAGGGAGCGGCTAAAACGGCAACAGGATTAATGGAAAAATTGCACCTAGTGATGAATGCTACTGGACTAAATATTCAACAATTAATTGGTGATTTCGAACAAATGAAAGCTGGCTTTACTCTTGAAGAGGTACAACAACAATTTGTAGAGGCGGCTGAGACGTTTGAACAGATTAGAAGAGGCGGAACTGCTCCAGGAGCTCCTGTATGGCCTACTTTCGAAATGATGCAAGCTGGTATGGCTCCTGAGCAGATGAATGTCGCTACCAAGCGTGACGCAGCGATGGCTGCTATTATAGCTCAAGGTAGAATGCCGACTGGTGAGGATATACAACGCCTAGATTTTGAGGAGCAGAGAGAGAAGATACAATATAAGCAAGCTAAGGAAGATGCTAAGTTAAATAGACAACAAAGTGCGGCTGCTGAACTTCATAGAAGAATTTTAGAGGCTCAGAGAAGAGCTGGAATGATAGAAGGTAAAGAAAATGAAGGAATGCGAGAAGCATTAATAAGCAGGTTCGAAAACATTAGAACTGGTCTTTTAGGGCAATCTCGTGTAGCTGGTAGGGCACGTGAAGAAATATCACCAGGCATATTTGAAAGATATGGTTATAATTTTGATATTGTAGAGGAAGGTTTAAAAGATATTGGAACGGAGTTTGGAGGCAAGGGTGCGGAATTAGTAAGCGAAATTGGTGATTTAAATAAAATAATTGATCAGTTGGGTCTCGGTACTTATAGTCCAATAGTTAGTGAATTAACTAAAGCTAATGATTATTTAAATGCTATAGCTAAAAATACAGGAACTAGCCCTGAAGTTCTTAAATCTATACAGGATAGCTTAAAACCTATAGGTCTTCCAGCGAAAACCCCTTTACCAACAAGCCCAAAAGAAGAAGCTGCTGTGGCTGAACCTAGTAAATTTGTAAATCCTCTTACATGGTGGAAAGACCTATTTTTTGGAAAACAGTCTGGCGGTAGTATAACTGGACCTGGAGGACCCAGGGACGATCGTGTGCCTATAATGGCAAGTCCTGGAGAATTTGTGGTTAAAGCGTCATCTGCTAAAAGATTAGGAAAGCCTACACTTGAACATATGAATCAAACTGGCAGTGTGCCAGGCTTTGCTGAGGGTGGCTATAGTAGGAATCCAGGTAATCCACTTATGACACCGGGCGCTCTTATGCATAAAAGATGGATGGAGAAGCCAGAAGAGTATAGAACTGCTGAGACGCCTTTTCAAAAAGTGATGCCTAAACTAAGTAAAGGGATAACTGAAAAAGCTCCGTGGTTGCCATTAGGAGAACATGTGCCAGAATGGGCTAAGAAACATCCCAAACTATATGGTGCATTTGGAGCAGCCAAAACATTTACCCCTTATCATGAAGCTGAAATGACATTGGGTGGGAGTGAACTTGGTCTTTTGAGCTTAGCCGTTTTACCGTTTTTGGGTTTAGGTACGAAAGCAGCAAAAGGAATTTATCAAGGGACTAAATTAGGTGCCAAATCACTATTAAAGTTGTTTGGAAAAGGCAAATTAGGGACTGCTACTGCTAAGAAATCTATAACTAAAACTACTCTTACAGGTAAATACGCAGATGAAATAACTAAACAAGTTATGGAAACCAGAGCTGGCCAAACTAATCTTGGCTACGCGTTAGGCATAAGAGCTGCAGAACAAGATGTTAAGATTCTAGCTCCTATGGCTAAACTTCGTAAGCAGATCGGTGCTGGGTACGAGGATGCTATGAAAGCTGGTGATTACGATACAGCGGCACTTTTAGGCAGCAAAGCGCAGGGTATGAGAGAGGGTAAAGAAATGGCCGAAGCATTATTAGCAATTAAGGCTGGAAAAACTCCTCCTGTTAATAGTGCTACTACTAAGGCTATACAGTATATGGAAGAAGGAAATTTGCCTAATTTGCCTAAATTAGATTTTCCTGTAGCTAAAAGTAAAAACGCATTGATGGCAAAACTAACAGAAGAAACAGGATTAGGACCTCCTGGCGGCGCATTACAGATGGTAGGAGAAATTGCAGGAGCTGCTGTTAAACCAAAAAAACTCACTGCTATAGGCCCATTAAAGATGGAATCCTATGTTAAAAAGCCGGTAAGGGGTGCTCCAGAGAGTGCTTTTGAAACTATATTAGAACGTAAAACTAAAGCATCTAAAGATGAGATAGCGATGATGAGAGA
>Ga0307379_10002848_pt1 | contig 25306 bp, 19 predicted proteins | sample UN2MG_FD_202237 | JGI IMG/M metagenome (GOLD analysis project Ga0307379, IMG submission 202237) | Soil microbial communities from Risofladan, Vaasa, Finland - UN-2 | ecosystem: Environmental > Terrestrial > Soil > Coastal area > Acid sulfate soil | place: Finland: Risofladan, Vaasa | collected...
CACGGGAACCGGGTGCCACGAATGGGACTTCATGGCCGAAGGCGTTGAATGGTCCGCCGTCACCGTCAGGACATCGGGCCGGAGTTTTTCAAGCGCGGGCAGCGCCCCGTCGGCCTCCTCGATGGCCTTGACCTTCGCCTCGAAGTCGCCGTCCTCGCCGGCCTTGTCGGTGTGCTTGTAATGCAGGAAGAAGAAGTCGTACTCGTCCCAGTGGTCGGCAGCGCTGGCAACGTCGCGCTCGACCTCATTGAAGGCGGGGAGTTCCTCCATCCCGACCAGTTTCGCGACGCCGCGATACATCGGCGTGCCGGCGACCACCGCCGCCTTCAGGCCGAACCGCTCGGCCATGCTCGGCCAGTTCGGTTTCTTCGCAAAGCCCCGCGCAAGGAGGCCGTTGGCCCGATCCTCATCCGCAAGAACCTCGAACGCCCGCGAAAGAACCTCCCGCACAACCTTGGCGGTCCGGGCTGTCTCTTCCGAATCGTCCGTCGCTCGGACCTCCAATGGCGGGACGCCCGTCCGCTGAGGGTCGGTGTCCTCCACGCCGTCGCCCAACCCTTCGCCTCGAAGCACGAGCAGGGCCCGATGCTCCTTCACCGGCGACCAGAGCACCTCGACCCCGTCCACTTCCTTAATCTGAGCGGCGAGTTTCTCGACCACTTTCGCCGATTTGTCGGTGGAGATGCGGCCGGCGCGGCGGTCCGTAATGTTGCCCCTGGTGTCCAGCGTGCAGAAGTTCAGACGCGCGGCCACGTCGCTGGGCTCCAGGTCGAATCCGACGCCTGTGGCCTCCAGGGCCCCGCGACCGATCTCGTACTCAATCGGATCATAGCCAAAGAGGCCCAGGTGCCCCGGGCCGCTGCCCGGCGTGACGCCGGGATACACCGATTCCAACAGGCCGCAGATGCCTTCCCTGGCGAGCCGGTCGGCGTTGGGCGTCCGGGCGGCCTGAAGTTCCGTTTCCCCGTTCGGGCCGCTCGTGATGCCGCCCACCCCGTCCCAGACAAACAGGATAATCTTGGACCCGTTGTCCTGAAGCAGCGGCCTCAAATCCATACTTGCCATGCCCTTCTCCCTCGGTTGCGCGGAAGGGAAAGAAGAATGCCCCCGACAGGCAAACGGCCCTACCGCTTTTTGATCAGGACGAACGTCTGGCTGTTGCCGGCGCGGACCAGCATCAGTACGCCACGACTCAAGTCCACCTCCTTAAGCGCGTCGCGGAACGCCGAGACACTGTGAACCTTCCGGTCGCCGACTTGGAGGATGAGCATGCCGGGCCGAAGCCGCGCCCTCGCCCCCAGACTGCCCGGCTCGACGCCTGTAATCAGGACGCCCTGCCCTTCCTTGTAGCCGAAGCGCTGGGCGGCTTCGGGCGTGACGTCGCTGACCTCGATGCCGAGGTCCTCGATTGCGGCCGGTCCGTTCGGCTGTCCGAGAGCCGCCTCGGGCTGGCCGCTCCGCCGCCCGATCTCGACCGTCAGCGTCTCGCGCTCGCCCTTGCGCAACACGGCCACTTTGACCTCGCTGCCCGGTTCGGTCCAGGCCACGGCTTCCTTCAGCGCGGCCATGTCCTTGACCGGTTTGCCGTCGTATTCGACCACCACGTCGCCTGCCCGGAGGCCGCCCTTGGCGGCAGGGCCATCCTCGAAGACCTGGCTGACGAGTGCGCCTTCGGCCGATTCAAGGCCCATCGCCTCAGCCATTTCCCCGTTCAGATCGCCGATTTGGACCCCGAGCCAGCCGCGGACCACCTCGCCCTTTTCTTTCAGGCGGGTCATGATCTCGCGGGCCATGTTCGCGGGGACGGCAAAGCCGATGCCCATGTAGCCGCCGGATCGGCTGGCGATGGCGGTGTTGATGCCGATTACCTCGCCGCGCATGTTCACCAGCGGTCCGCCCGAGTTGCCGGGATTGATGGCCGCATCGGTCTGAATGAAGTCCTCGTAGTCGGCGATGCCGACGTTGGCGCGGCCCTTGGCGCTGATGATGCCGGCCGTCACCGTCTTCTGGAGGCCGAACGGCGCGCCGATGGCCAGAACCCAGTCGCCGACCTCCATTTTGTCGGAATCGCCGAGCGGCGCGACCGGAAGTCCATCGGCCTTGATCTTAATCACCGCGACGTCGGTGGGTGGGTCGGCGCCGATGATCTCGGCCTTGAACTCGCGTTCGTCGGCCAGGCGGATGGTGATTTCATCCGCTCCGGCCACGACGTGGTTGTTCGTCAGGATGTAGCCCTCGGAATCGACAATCACACCGGACCCGAGGCCCTGGCGCTCATATTGCCGCTTGGGCGTTCGACCTTCCTCAGGTTCGATGCCGAAAAACCGACGCAAGATGTCGTCGTGGAAACCGAACGGGCTGGCCGGTGCCTCGATCGTTTGACTGGTTCCCACGGCGACGACGGCGGGTCCGACGCGCTTCACCGCCGTTCGAAACGCCGCCGACAGGCGCGTCACGTCCGCCGGAACCGGCAGCGCCTCCGCACCGGGCGATGCGCCAAGGGCCTCCGGCCGATTAACCGCCGGTGATACCCGGTTCATCAGGGCTGGAACCAGCACGCCCGAACCGACAATAATCATCAGGGCCACGACAAGCACCAGAAGCAGCCGAACATTGCGCATCGCTTTTTCCTCCTCGAATCCGACGGCCTCCCACTCTCGAAGAAAACGTCCGGTAGCACCTTTGACTTCTTAATCTTACGTCCCACCTTGCACGCCCGCAAGGCCTTCTCGCGTCGGGCCGGGACCGCGCCCAACAACCGATTTTTCCTTGCCGCGCACCCGTGCGTCCTCTACCCTATTATAGTATAGGAGTCATTTCTTACGCAAATGCGACAGTCGTAGGAGCATCCCATGGAACGGCCCAGGGAGCCGAATTGCCGGCGCCAAGGGAGGCCGGACCGCCCTTCGCGCCAGGAACGGATCAGTCGGTTCCTCGCCTTTCTTCTCCGGCACCACCCGGAGGAGGCGGGTCTCGAACTCGACGAGCGCGGCGCTGCCGGCCTGGAGGAGGTGGTGGAAGCGGTGCGCGCCCAGCCCGGTCTGAAGGACACCACACGGGACGAGATCGAGCATCTGGCGACCTCGGAAGCGTCCGGGCGATTCGAGATCACGGGCGACCGAATCCGAGCCCGATACGGCCACACTTTCGCCCGCCCGATCCGCCACGAGCCCGCCGAGCCGCCCGACACGCTCTTTCACGGGACCACGCCGGACGCCGCCGAACAAATCCTCACCGAGGGACTTGAGCCGACCGGGCGGCAATACGTGCACCTTTCGCCGGACACACCGGCTGCACGCGAGGTCGGCCGGCGACGCTGCGAGAGCCCTGTCATCTTCCGCATCGACACGCTCAGCGCCCGGAAGGTGGGTGTGCGGTTCTATCCTGCGAGTCCCGCCGTTTGGCTTTCGGATCCGATTCCGCCCGAATGCATTACGCGCCTGGAGTAGGCGGTCCGGCTTGGTCTTGCGGGCCACAGAGGCTGACAAGTGGTGCCCCTGGGCCGGCGGGCCGGTTTTCCATAGCCTTCCCGCGCAGTTGTTCTTATGCTTGACACGAGCCGGATGACTCGGCGCGGCGCGCGAGGTCCCCATGACACGCTGGAGCGGAAAGCGAATGCTGCGGCTCCTTGGATTCGCGGGAGTCATCGCACTGGGCCTGTGGGGTCCGGTGCCCGCCGAGGAACCCTCTCCAGAAGCCGACGCCAAGGCGGTGCGCGCCGCACGCGTGCCCATGACCGGCTTTATCGACGAAGCCCTTCGGACCTCGGTGGTCCGCCGCGCCAAGGACGCCGTGGCCGACGGCTGCGGCCTCATCATTTTCCACATCACCTCCAACGGCGGCGAGGCTGGCGCCGGCCTTGAACTCAGCCGGGACCTGGAGCGCATCGGGCGCGAAGGAGTTCGGACCGTGGCGTTCGTGGACGCCAAGGCGTACAGCGCGGCTGCCCTCACGGCCCTTTCCTGCCAGGAAATCATCATGACACCGGAAGCCTCGATCGGCGACTGTGCGCCGATTCTCATCGGGCCGCAGGGCGTCGCGACGGTGGAAGGCACCGAGCGCGAAAAGATGGAAAGCGTCCTACGCGAGCGGATGGAAAGCCTGGCCGAAAAGCACGGGTATCCGCCGGCCCTGACTCGCGCCATGGTCACCCGCCGCATCGTCGTCATCGAAGCCGTCAACAAGAGGACGGGCGAAACTCGCTACATCGAAGAAGACGAACTTTTCGGCCTCGGTCCCGATTGGGAGAAGGGGAAGACGGTCGATTCGGCCGACGAGTTGCTCACCGTCGGCAGCGAAAAGGCAAAGCGATACGGAATTGCGAAGCACGTTGTTACCTCGCCGGACGAACTCTACGACATTTACTTGATCGAGGGGCGCATCCGGGTCTACGCCGCCACTTGGGGCCAGACGCTCGTTCTGTGGCTCAACAACATGTACCTGAAAGCGCTGCTCGTGCTGATCGGGTTGCTCGGGCTGTATGTCGAGATGACCACGCCGGGGTTCGGCGTGCCGGGCACGATCGGCCTGGTGGCGTTCGGCCTCTTGTTCGCCGCGTCGTTTCTGGCGGGTCGGCCCGACTGGCTGACGCCGCTTATGTTCGTCGTGGGACTGGCGCTGCTTTTGGTTGAACTTTTCATCACGCCCGGCTTCGGCGTGCTGGGCGGCCTGGGAATCCTGTTGCTGGTCGGCAGCATCATTCTGGCGCTCCCGACCTTTGAAGGGCTGCCCAGCCGGGACGTCGAGTGGTCGGAACTCGGCCGCGCAGTAGCGGTCACGGCAGGCGTGCTCGTTGCCTTTGCTGTTTGCGCTTTCGCCCTGGCGCGATTTTTCCCGCGCATACCGGTCCTCGGCAAGTTGGCGCTGGCGCCCTCGATCGTGTCGGACGGCTCCAGCCACGCGGCCGGCGCGCGGCAGGAAGGAGGAGTCGCCACCGGGGACATCGGCGAGACCGTCAGCAAACTCCACCCGGCGGGCAAGGGGCGTTTCAGCGGCCGGCTCCTCGACGTCGTCACCGAGGGCGATTTTCTCGACGCCCATCGCCGCATCGAGGTCGTCCGCGTACAGGGCAACCGCATTGTCGTGCAACCTGTCGAAGACGCATCAAACGACCGGACCGACGCCTGATGAGGGAGCTACAAGCATGCTGATCCTGGCCTGGCAAGCGTCGTGGGGATGGGTGGCGATGCTGTTCGGATTTGGCATCGCACTGGCGTTTGCCGAAATCTTCATACCGAGCGGGGGCGTGCTGACGCTTCTTTCCATCGGCTCTTTCCTCGGGGCGGTTGTCGTCGCCTTCCTCATCGGACAAACGCCGGGCATCGTTGTCCTGGCCGGCACGGTTCTTTTTGCGCCGCTTCTGGTCTATCTGCTCATCCGCATCTGGCCGCATATGCCCGTTGTGCGCCACCTGATCCTCCAGGGGCCGAGCCGCCTCGGCAAAGCGGGAGACCTGGCACGCCTGGACCCCGAAGAACTGAAAGGGAAAGTGGGCGTCGCCAAGACCGCCCTGCACCCGTCGGGCAAGATGACTCTCAACGGCCGCCAGATCGACTGCGTCACCGAGGGCGACATGGTGCCGGCCGGCCGGAAGGTCAGGATTCTTGGCGTCCACGGCTCGCGGGTGGTCGTCCGGCCCGTCGAAGAGGGGGAGGCCTAGAGGCGGCCCCCGGAAGGGCCGTCGAAAACGCACCTTCGTTCGGAAGACAGCACGAAATTCCAAAAGGGCGCTACCCAAAGCCGCCCCGGCGTGATAGGATAAGAAGGCAATCCTCAACTCATTGAAAGGAGCCTACCATGTTGGCAAGCCCGAACACGGTCGCCGGATTTCCGCTCCCGCTGGCCGTCCATCCGGCCTGGATCGCCCTGCTGGTCGTCGGCATTCTGGCCGTCATTGTCATCGGCCTGGTGCTCTTACAGTTCCTCGGCCTGTGGATCCGGTCACTGGCCACGCGCGCCGGCATCCGGCTGATCGACTTGATTGGCATGAAACTCAGAAAAGTGGACGCCCGGTTGATCGTCGGCACCAAGATCATGGCCGTCCAGGCGGGCATCCCCCTCGAGACCCGCGACCTTGAGAGCCACTACCTGGCGGGCGGCCGTCCGGTCGACGTCGTCCGCGCGCTGATTGCCGCCGACCGCGCCAACATCACACTCGACTTCAAGACCGCCGCCGCCATCGACCTCGCAGGGCGCGACGTCCTCGACGCCGTCCACACCTCCGTCCTCCCGAAGGTTATTGACTGCCCGGACCCCGAGCGCGGTCGGCCCACCATCGATGCCGTCGCCAAGGATGGCATCCAGTTGAAGGCGAAGGCGCGGGTCACGGTCCGGGCGAACCTCGAGCGCCTGGTCGGCGGGGCTACCGAAGAAACCATCATCGCCCGCGTCGGCGAAGGCATCGTCACGACCATCGGCTCGGCCCAGACCTATAAGAACGTCCTCGAGAATCCCGACTCCATCTCCAAGCGGGTTCTCGAAAGGGGTCTGGACTCCGGCACCGCCTTCGAGATCCTCTCGATTGACATCGCCGACGTGGACGTCGGCGACAACATCGGCGCGCGGCTCCAGGCGGACCAGGCGGAGGCCAACAAGCGCATGTTCCAGGCCGAAGCCGAGCAGCGCCGTGCCGCCGCCGCCGCGCGCGAACAGGAGATGCTCGCCCTCGTCCAGGAAAACCGCGCCAAGGTCGTCCTCGCCGAGGCCGAGATCCCCAAGGCCATCGCCGAATCGTTCCGAAGCGGCAACCTCGGCATCATGGACTACTACCGGCTGAGGAATATCCAGGCGGACACACACATGCGCGACGGTATCGGCCGAAGCACCGAGCCGCCGAAACCGGGACCCAAAGGCGCTTGAGCGCCCCCGGCGTAATCACCGAGGGCGAATTGGCCCGCTGTGAATACACGGCGGGCAGACAACCGCGGGCGACGGACAACGCCGCTCGCCCCAGCGAGTCGCCTGCGGAGACCCGCACCGGAGCACGCGATGAGTCAACTTCTATCGCTCGTCCTTGTTCTTCTCGTTATCGGCGGGGCCAACGCCCTGCGCTGGTGGCTCGAAAAAGCGGCCAAAGAGAAAGAACGCATCGAGCGTGAACAACACGAGGCGGCCCAATCGCCGCAAGGCGCCCGCCCGGGCGCGCGGCCGGTCTTTTACGGCCGGTCGTCCGAACCGACCGCGAAGGCTCGGCCGCACATGGAACCGCCGGCCCCCCAACCGGTCGCGCCGCCTGTCATGCGGCCGCAGACAATCCGTCCCCAACCGCCGAAGACACGGCCTGCGCGACCGCTGGCAGCCGCCCAGCACCCCGCCGCACGCCGCCCGCGAAGGTCCGCCCAAGCCAAACCGGTCGCCGGCGAACCCGGGGTTAAAGAAGCGCCGGCCGGTGTCGGTTCGCTGGAAGGTCGCCGCCTTGGGTCCCTGGGGGCGCCCTCGGTGTCGGCGCTGCGTGAACAGCGGCTCCAGAGCGACATCCTCGCGGAACCCTCGGCACAAGCAGAGGCTATCCTCCCGCGTCGGGGAGCCGGCTTTCTCGGCGACCTGCTCAAGGGCCGGAACCTCGCCAAAGCCGTCGTGCTGTCGGAAGTCCTCGGTCCGCCGAGGGCGTTCCGGGGGCTCTGAAACACAAAACGGGTAATTTGAGATAGTTTCTTGGCGCCCCCGGGAAACCCCACAAAAAAGGACCGGACCGTTCGTGACCCAGACACCAAACGACAGCGAACTGGACCGGGCGACGGACCCGGAGTATGCGGCCGTGAGCAGCGGTGCCGTCGTCGGTCTCGTAATCTCCGCGCTCGGCGTCTCGGCATTCCTCACTGAGGCGTTCGTCCCGGCGCCGGTGGTCGGTCTGGTGGTCAGCCTGGCGGCCTTGAGGGGAATTCGACGGTCCCGAGGCGTCCTGACGGGCCGGCGCCTCGCGCTGGCCGGGGCCATTCTCGGTGCTGCGCTCACCATCGTGGCGGGAGGCTTTCACCTGATCCGTTGGCGCCAGGAGCGGCAGGTTCTCGAGGATCTGGAAGCGACGGCTTGCCACATCGTTGACGAACTCGTCGCGGGGCGCTACGAAGAAGTCTATGACATGATGCCGGAGAATGTTCGGGAACGCCAGGCGGCAAGCCCGGCCCAGTTCCGCACCGCAATGGAACGCCTGTTCCGAGGGGGCGGGAAAACCCTCGGGCAGCGGCTGAGCGCCCTTCGAATTGTCCCGACCGAACAAGGCGCCCTTGTCGCGCCCGCCGAGATGCGGGTCGAAATGGAAAACCGCATCATCCAAATTCGGATCCTGCTCGGCCGCAGCGCCGAGAAACGATGGGAACTGATCGCCGTCGGCGGCGCGCCGACGTTCGAAAGCATGATGAAGTTCGGCGACCGGGACGAGGAACCGCTCTCGCCGCCCGAACCCGACACCGACAAGGATGACGCCGACGCGCCGGCGCCCGAGCCGGCCGACGCTATGATTCCTTGACGCGGCGGACCTGGGCCCCCAGGCTCGAAAGTTTCTCTTCGAGCCGCTCGTAGCCGCGGTCCAAGTGATAGATGCGCTGGATGGTGGTTTCGCCCTCGGCCACGAGGCCTGCAACGACGAGGGCCGCCGACGCCCTTAAGTCGCCGGCCATCACCGGCGCGCCCGACAGGTGGTCCACGCCGTGGATGACGGAGACGTTCCCCTCCTTGCGGATCCGAGCGCGCATGCGGTTCAACTCGGCCACGTGAAGGAACCGGTCCGGGAACACCTTCTCGATGATGATGCTGTTGCCTTCGGAACGCGCCAGAAGGGCCATCATCTGTGCCTGAAGGTCGGTCGGAAAGCCGGGAAACGGCAGCGTCGTGACGTCGGCGCTGCGGAGTCTCCCGCCGGCGCGAACGCGGATGCTGTCGTCGGTGCGCTCGATCTCGACGCCGATCCTCTCCAGGACGTCAACCAAGGCGAACAGGTCCTCCCACCGCGCCCCTTCGACGGTGACATCGCCGCCGGTCGCAGCCCCCGCGATGAGAAACGTGCCCGCCTCGATCCGGTCGGGACCGACCGCATGCTCAATACCGCGCAGCCGGTCCACGCCTTCGACGAACAGGCGCGGCGAGCCTATCCCTGAGATCCGGGCGCCCATCTCGCCCAGCGTCCGAGCCAGTTCCTGGACCTCCGGCTCGCAGGCCGCGCAGTCGATCACCGTCTTGCCCTCGGCCAGCGCCGCCGCCATCAAAACATTCTCGGTACCGGTCACGGTGGAGCCGAACGGTCCGCCCAGATATATCTCCGCGCCGCGGAGCCGCGCGCACGATCCGAAAATATAACCGTGGTCCACCTTCACGTCCGCGCCCAGGGCGTGCAGACCGCGAAGATGAATGTTCACCGGCCGGTCGCCGATGACACATCCGCCCGGCAGACTGACCTCCGCCCGGCCGCGCTTCGCCACCAGCGGCCCGAGGACACAGATGCCCGCCCGCATCGTCTTCATGATGTCATACGGCGCCCGGACCGGCTCCTCGTTGACGGTTTCGAGCACCATGTCGCCGTTCGGTTCGCGCTGGACTCGCACGCCCAACTCGCCGAGCAGCCGCGTCATGGTGCGGATGTCGGCGAGGTCCGGCACGTTCCTGAGGCGCATAGGGCCGTCGGCCAAAATGGCGGCGGCCATCAGCGGCAAGGCGGCGTTCTTGGCGCCGCTCACGCGCACGCGGCCTTTGAGCGGCCGACCGCCTGTTACGACCATGCTATCCATCGTTTCGCTCCCGTCGGGCTACCAGCATTCGGTCCTGCCCCGCGTAGTCCTTGTGGATTTCGACCTCGGCCAGACCTCGGACCTCGGTCGCCATCTCGCGCACGCGCGCTCCCTGCTCCGCGCCGATTTCCACGACAAGCGTCCCCCCGGGGCGAAGATAGGCCGGCGCGCCTTTCACGATTCGTTGAATGATTTCCGTCCCTCCAGGTCCCGCCACCAGGGCCTCGCGCGGCTCGTGGTTGCGGATTTCGGGTTGAAGCCCGGCCCATTCCGCCTCGGCGACATATGGCGGGTTCGCCACGAGAAAATCCGCCGGCGCGATGTCGGCTGCCGCCTCGAGCGCCTCGTAGAGGTCGCCATCGAGGAACGTCACGCGCTCAGAAACCCCGTGGGCCTCGGCGTTCCCCCTCGCCACCTTAAGGGCCGGGGCCGAAACGTCCGTCGCCACAATCCGGCTCTCCGGCAGATACACGGCCAGGCTGACGGCGATACAGCCACAGCCGGTGCAAAGGTCAATACCTGAGACCGCGCCGGCCGGCTTTGAGGCGCCTCCTTCAAGGACCTCGCACCTCGCCCTCCTGCCTTTCCCCGCACGACGCAGCACCTCCTCGACCAGCAGTTCCGTCTCCGGCCGGGGGATGAGGCAGTCGCGCGTCACCTTAAAGGCGAGCGACATGAATTCGCACCCGCCGACCAGATAACGGGTCGGCTCCCGCTCGGCGCGACGGGTGACGAGGTCGCGAAACCGCGTGCGGGCCTCCTCGTCCACCGCCTGCTCGTACCTCAGGTACAGATCGATGCGCTCCGTCCCCAGGGCGTGGGCGAGAAGAATCTCGGCCTCAAGGCGCGGCTGCACGATGTCCTTTTTGGCAAAGAACGCCTGCGTCCACTCCAGAAGCCTGCCGATGGACCACGCTTGGGTTTCGTCCGGCATGGGCGCTCCGCTGGAAGTGCCGGCTCAGGAGAGCCGACATCCGCCGCTCTTTTACCGCCCGGTCCGCCGGCCTGCAAGAACAAGAATCAGACCGCTCACTCGTCCCCCAGGCCCAGCATCTCCAGTTTTTCCCGGCGATCGTGTTCGAGCAGGGCCTCCACCAGATCGTCCAGCCGGCCTTGCATCACCTGGTCCAGGTTGTGCGCCGTGAAGTCGATGCGGTGGTCGGTGACGCGGTTTTGCGGGAAGTTGTAGGTGCGGATGCGCTGGCTGCGGTCGCCGGAGCCGATCTTTGACTTGCGTTCGGCGGCGCGCTCGGCGCGGCGCTCGGATTCGTATAAATCATAGACCCGGGCGGTCAGAATGCGCAGCGCCTTCTCGCGGTTGCGGTGCTGGCTCTTTTCGTCCTGCATGTGGACGACGATGCCGCTGGGAATGTGGCGCATGCGGACGGCCGAGGCCACCTTGTTGACGTTCTGGCCGCCGGGCCCGCCGGCGCGCATCGTCTCGACCTCGAGGTCCTCGGACCGGATCCGGATGTCAAGTTCCTCCGGCTCAGCCATGATGGCGACCGTGGCAGCCGACGTATGAATGCGGCCCTGGGCCTCGGTCTCGGGCACGCGCTGCACCCGGTGGCCGCCCGACTCGAACTGGAGTCGGCGGAAGACCTCCGGCCCTTCCAGGCCGAACATGATTTCCTTGAAACCGCCCAAGTCGGTCGGGCTGGCGCTGAGAAGTTCCCGGCGCCAGCCCCGCCCGTCGGCGTAGCGGCAATACATCTCGTAGAGGTCGCGGGCGAAAAGGGCCGCCTCCTCCCCGCCGGTCCCCGCCCGGATCTCCAGAATCACGCGCGTCGCATCCGCCCCTTCCTCGCGCTCGAGCAGCCGCTCCTGGATCTCCTTGAGGAGTGATTTCTCCAGGCTGCCCTGGACCTCGGCCTCGGTCTCCGCCAGGGCTCGCATCTCCTGGTCCTCGGACTCAGATTGAAGGATTTCTTCGGCCTCGCGGCGTGCGGCGCGCGCGGCCCGCCACTTTCGATACGGGTCCACGATGCGCATCAGGCGTCCGCGCTCTCGCATCAGGGCGGTCATCTTCGCGGGATCGGAGGCGACCTCGGGCAGCGAAACCAGCGAGTCGATCTCCTGCACACGGGCGTCGAGCCTGCCGAGCCGCGCCGCCAGCGTCTGCCTTTTGTTCTGCTCCGCTTTGCTCATCACGTCCTCCGTCCGCGCACGGCCGGTCCCGCCCAAAGGAAAGGGCGAAGCCTGTCTCCCGCCCGCTTCGCCACTTGGTCGCCCTGGCCCTAATAAATCGATTGTCTGCACGGATTTGGCATGCCTTGATTTTACCACGCGGCGGCCGAATGGCAAGGCCTAACACGTCAGGTGAAACGCGCCGGCGACCCGGCGGCCGTTGGCGGCGAGGGTATTATAGCGCCGGGCGGCCTCGGCGGTCCGCTCGACGATTATCTCAATGCCCGCTTCTTCTACGGCCCGGCGCGTCTCATCCGGCACGCGCGCCACCCCGTGCACGCCCGTGCCGACCACGAGCACTTCCGGCTTGGCCGCGAAGACGTCTTCCAGATCCGCCGTCGAGAGCGAGTGTCCCCGCTCGCGCCACCAGTCCTCGCGCACACCGTCCGGCAGAAGAATCAGGTCCTCGCGATACGCCTTACCGTCCACGACCATGCAGCCGAAATGGTAATCGTCGATGTGCATGGGGCCGGTCCTTTCCCCTTCATTATACAGCAAACGTCCGACAAGGCATTGCGGCACTTGTAAAGGTTCCCCGCCGGCGCGTTATAATGGGCTGATACTGCGAAAGGAGCGGGACGTGTCAAAGGAATCGAGAGCCGACCGAAAGAAGCGGGCCGAGAAAATCCGCAAGCGCCTCGTGCGCAAATACCCGGACGCCAAGTGCCGCCTCGCCTTCTCGACGCCGTTCGAACTTCTGGTCGCGACCATCCTGGCCGCCCAGTGCACCGACGACAAGGTCAACGAAGTGACGCGGAAACTCTTCAAGGAGGCCAACACGCCGCAAGACTTCGCCCGGATGCACCTCAACAAACTGAAGGCGGCCGTCCGGCCCACCGGCTTTTACAACAACAAGGCCAGGGCCGTGAAGAAGACGAGCCAGGCCCTGCTCGAGCGGCACGGCGGCCGCGTGCCGGAGGGCATGGATGACCTCGTGGCGCTGCCGGGCGTCGCGCGCAAGACCGCCAACGTGGTCCGCGCGGTAGCGTTCGGCCTCTCGGCCATCATCACGGATACGCACCTCATTCGCCTAAGCCGGCGCATGGGCCTCACGCAGAACAAGGACCCCGTCAAAATCGAACAGGACCTCGTGGACCTGCTGCCGGAAAAGAAGTGGTCCCGCTTCAGCCACGCGATGCTTTTTCACGGCCGCGCGGTCTGCGGGGCCAAGAAGCCCCGGTGCGACCCGTGCGTCGTGGCAGACCTCTGCCCGTCGGCGTTCAGATTTCCACACTTTCAGAAGAAGGTCCGTTAAGAGGCTGCTTCACAACGTGCGCGGCGTCCTCCCGATGCATCGGGAGGACGCCACCCGGATATGAAACAGATTCTAAGACACGTCGGTGATTGTCGGCCTTTCACCGCACAGCGGGCATGCGGGATCACACGTCCGCTTGACTGTGCGCACGGTTCCTTTGAGGCCATTGTAAACGAGAAGCCGGTCGGCGAGTCCCTCGCCGATACCCAGAAGCATCTTCATGGCTTCCATCGCCTCAAGCGTGCCCATCACGCCGGGAACGGCGCCGAAGATTCCTTTCCCCTGCGGAGGCTGCGGCTCCGGCACCAGGCACCGATAGCAGGGATTCCCCTTCCCCGGAATCACGGCGAGCAAAAGTCCCTCGAACCGCTGGACCGCCGCCGAGACGAGGGGCTTGCCTTCCAGCCAGCATGCGTCGGAGATGAGGAACCGTGTGGGAAAGTTGTCCGTGCAGTCGAGGACGACGTCATACCCACGGAGCCGCTCGCGGACGTTCGCGGCGCTGAGCGAATCGGGGAACGGCTCGACCGCGCAATCCGGATTCAGCGCGCGGATCGCCTCCTCGGCCCTTTCCGTCTTACACCGGCCCACGTCCTCGGTGCGGTGAAGCACCTGGCGGTTCAGGTTCGATAGTTCCACCCGTTCCGCGTCCACGATGCCCAGCCGACCGACACCCGATGCGGCCAGGTAAAAAAGTGCCGCCGACCCCAACCCTCCCGCGCCCACGACCAGGGCGCTGGCGCCAAGCAGTCGCTGCTGGCCCTCGACACCGATTTCCCGAAGCGCCGTGTTCCGCTCGTAGCGCAGGACCTGTTTTTCCGTCCACTTCGGCTCGCTCATAACACGTTTCCAGTGACGTCCTTTCCGTCCTCCGGCGACGAGGGGACGGTCGCGGCCCCGCCCGACGCCTAGGCGCGCTAGACCTCGGTGCACGCCGGCAGGACCACGCGGAACGTCGTTCCCTTGCCGGGTTCGCTTTTCACCTCGATCTCGCCCTGGTGCATCTCGACGACGCGTTTCACAATGGTCATGCCGAGCCCGGTGCCGTTCTGAACGGTTTCTTTGGCCTGCTCACCGCGGAAGAACTCGCCCCACCCGATCACAGTTTTAATCAGCACCCCTGCCACCCAGCGCACTTCTACAAACCACCCGAGGTGGTCGAACAACTCCCGCTCGGTCGGCGTCAGGTCCGGATTCGCGGGGGGGATACGGACGGCTTCGCATGACCCCAGAGCGTAGCATCTTGGGTGGCTGGCGGCAATCCTAAAACGACTCGAAACACCCATTTTGACGAGGTGTAAGGGGGGATATTGTAAGAGCCTATCCGAATAACCCGCTCGTCGCGGGGCTTGAGGCCGCGCCCGGCGTGGCGTATAATGCCGCCGCCAAGATTCTAAGGAGGCTCGGAATGGATTCATCCTTCGTCCCGGCGGGACTGCGGAGAATGGATCGCCGGATGCTTTGGCTGGTGTGGCTCGCCTTGGTGGCCGGGTGCACGCCCACCGTGCCGCGCGGCCAGGTCACGTTTGCCAATCTCGCCGGCATCTATTATGCCGCAACGCCCGGCGCTGCGGCCGAGGCGGCCATGACGGAGGCGGCCGATACGCTCCTTGAGCGAGCCGTCGCGGACCTGAACGGGCGCGGCGACCTGGATTTCGTCCTCCTTTCCGGGGACCTTCTGGCGCGGGCGGACGGGCTGAGCCTCGACCGGCTCCAGGCCCGCCTCGCAGGCCTCAAGGCGCCGTATTACGTCGTTCTGGGCGACTCCGACGGCCCAGCGGACGACGATGCGTCCGCGAGCGGCCTCAGCCGAAGCACCCTCATCTGGGCGTTCCAGGGTCACGGTTTCGACGGGCCGCGAGGATACTGGGCGCGGGAGGTCATTCCCGGCCTGATGCTCGTCGGTCTGGACACGGCCGCTCGCCATCCCGGCGCGCCGGGACCTTCGGAGACCGGCGGGCGGGGCAAGGGGCACGTGGACAGGCGGCAACTGGAGTGGCTCGACCGGACGCTTGCGGCCCATTGGGACAAGGCGGTCCTCGTCACAGCGCATCACGGTCTGGTGCCGCTTCATCCGTTCGACGAGGGGCCCGTCTGGCGCGACCTGATGGTGGACAATGCGGAGGAGGTCCGCCAGGTTCTCGCGCGCCACGAGAACGTGCTGATGGTGCTGACCGGTCATCACCACTTCGCGGGCGGGCGGATCAGCGGGCGCATCGTCTATCTGTCGAGCCCGAGCGTCAGCGTGTGGCCGCTGGCGTATCATCTGGTGAGGCTGACGCCGAAGGAAGCCGAGGCGGTCTGGATCCCGCTGGCCGAAGGGGACCTCCTGCGCCGGGCCCAGGAACGTCTCCTCGGGAGCAAAGTGTATCGCGGCGTGTTTCCGCCGGGGGAGGACGGGGACACGGCGTGCGTGCGCCTGTTCGGCGGGAAGAAGATGGAAGTGTATCGCCTTCCGGCGATCCGGCCATAAGAAACTATCCGTAACCGCCCGTTTTGGGTGTGACAAGGATTTCCGGCTCGCGGCTGGTTGAGCGTTTGGCGCACACATATTGCGCATGGCCGATATGTTGGCGGGCGATTTTGGGCGGAATTTGGCGGATTTTGGCCCGTTTTGGAGGCCGAATCAGGCCTGGCGCTAGCGCTAGGGCGGTTCGGGGGCCGAAATGTTAAGATGGGCAAGGCGCTTTCTGGCGCTTTTTTCGACTTTTTTTGAGTTTTTGGTCGGAATTGGGCCCGAATTGGCGCTTTTTGACCCCCTTTTTGCCCCCTACGCATGCCGATGCGACGATGCGTCCGCGGGCGTGTTTCCGCCGGGGGAGGACGGGGACACGGCGTGCGTGCGCCTGTTCGGCGGGAAGAAGATGGACGTGTTCCGCCTTCCGGCGATCCGGCCATGAGCCCCGCGTCCCCGCGTTTTTTATTTAGCCCCCGGTGAATACACCGTGGGCGCCGTTGCATACGGTGTAATGGCGCCCGGCGTGTATTCACGCCGGGCTAAATAACATTACGGGTCGCGAACGGCGGGTCCACAAGGAATGTCCACGGCCGGGCGGGTCGGCCGCACGCCACGTTGTGACGCTCCACGTAGGCAATCCGCGCCGCCGCCGATGCCTCGTCGAAGCAGAACCGCTTATCGTATCCGCCGGCCCAAATGGGCCGGCCGGCCCGCAGGCCCCAGCGCGCGGCGTCCTTGGCGCACTTCACCAGATGCGACAAAGTTTGCCCGCTCGGGGCGACGACAAGATGCACGTGCCACGGCTGGACGGTCATTGCATAGAGGGCCGTTTGCGTCCGCTCGGCCAACGCCATACCCATCCACGAGCCTACCGTCTGCCAATCCTTCTCTGCAAACTTGAACACGGGGTGCTTCATGCGGCGGCGATCGGCGTCTTCGAGCGCCGGGCTCGGCGGGAAGATTGTGCCCGCGTCCACCCACCCGCGTGCGTTCCCCCGAAGCCACGTCCCGTACGTCGTCATCGTTACAAGCGTCGCCAATGTTCGGGCCAGGGTGTGTCCCTTCCCTGTGCGCGCTGTTGCATACGGCGTAACGGCGCCCGGCGTGTGTTCACGCCCCCGGCCACGGCGCCAGGCGTGTATTCACGCCGGGCTAAATAACAACGTGAGCCCCGCGCGCCCCGCGTTTTTTATTTAGCCCCCGGTGAACATGCCGGGGGTGCCGTCAATCCCCCCGGGGACCCAGCGGCTCACCGGCCGCACAGTCGGCGCGAGCGGCAGGTTCGGCACGCCTCTTGGTTGGAGGGTTGGAAGCGGCCATTTGCGACGCCCTCCAGGGCCTGCTTCGCTTCGGCCTCGGCGGCGCGCAGCATCTCGCTCGTCACGCTCTGCTCCGCCACTGCGGCCGAATCGAGAAAGCAAACCGACCAGCGGGCGACAGGCCGGCCGAGCCATCGTTCGGCGGCCATCGCGTAGAGGCTCAACTGGAGGCGATAGGCGTCGGCGTTCTGCTCGTCGGCGGGTCCGTCTGCGCGGCTCTTATAGTCCACGAGTTCCCACTCGCCGTCGGTGTTCTGGAAGATGAGGTCGGCTTTGCCGGCGATTTCGGTTTCGCCCACCTCCAGAAGAAGCGGCATTTCGCGATAAACGCGTTCGGCCCGCGCGACGCGCTGCCCCAAAGGAGAGGTCCAAACCAGAGCGACCTTTGCGGCGACGTCGCGGCGAATTTTTTCCAGCGCCGCCCGAGCGACGGAGGGCAGTTCCCGCAGCGCTGCATCAACCGCCGTTCGGATCGCGGCTTCGTCCCCCGACGCCGCCAGTTCCAGCGCCCGGTGGCAGGCAAGGCCCATTTCGCGCGGCGAGGGCGTCATGTCGGCCGGTGCCCGCGCCGCTTCCGAATCGTCCAGCCCGACCACGTGCCGCCACCAGAACTCGGCGGGGCAGCGGCAGTAGGTTTCCAGGGCGGTCGCGGATATACGTGTCGGCGGGCGGACCGGCACACGAGGCGCAGCCGCCTGGTCCAGGAGGCGCTTCAGGCGCCCGCGCGGCGCGCTCTCGGCCCGGCGGCGCAGGCGGTCCCATAGGACGCGGCCGCCTTCGAGGACGTCGCGCGGACCCGCGCGCCGTTTGCCGCGACGGGCGACCTTTCCTGCCGGTGAACGGACGCGCAGATGAATGGATTCGCCGCCGGGCAAGGTCACGCTTCTCTCCCCCTCCTCGAGCCGCACGTCCAGGCCTCGCGCCAGCACGTCGGCCCAGGTCGGGACGTTGCCGCGCTGGTGGGGGTCATGCGAGGCGAAAATCAGATAATCCTGTGTCCTCGTCATGGCGACGTAGAGGAGGCGGTGGTTCTCCTGGCGTTCGGCCCGTTCGGCTTCGCGTCGGGCGAGAACGAGGGCGCAGGGCCTAGAGCGGTCGCCCTCCTCGTCGCGGAGGCGAACGGCCAGGCCCGTGGCGGGATGGATGAAGTAGGCCGCGCGCGGGCCGCGGGGAGCGTAGCCGAGGTCCGGGACGACCACGACGGGGAACTCGAGGCCCTTGGCCTTGTGGATGGTCATGATGCGGACCGTGTCGCCGCCCCCGCCGGGCAGGCCCGGCGCTTCGACGGGGGCCTGTTCTTGGCGCATTTCGCTGCGCATGAAGTCGGTGACGAAGTCGATGTAGTCGCCGAGGGAAGAGAGGCCCTGCTGGTCGAATCGCCGGGCGAGTTCGGCCATTTGGCGCAGGTTCGCGTAGGCCCGTTCGCCGCCGAAGCGGCCGACGGCCCCCGCCGCGTAGCCGGACTCGAACACCACGGCGTCGAGGAGGCGCGCCGGACCCATCCGGTCCTTATGGGCGGCCCACCGGGGGAGCAGGCGCGCAGCGCGCGCCAGGCCGCGCCGATCTTCTTCGTCGAGACGGTCCGCCTTGGCCGCGAGGGGAAGCGCGTCGTAAAGCGTTCCGCCCAACTGCCTCAGATGGTAAAGCCCCTCGTCGCTGACGGCGAAAAAGGGCGAGCGGAGGAGACCCGCCAGCGACAACTCGTCCGACGGGTCGTCCAGAACGCGAAGCAGATGCAGCACGTCGAGGACTTCCTGCTGCTTGTAGAAACCGCGTCCGGCGACGACGTAGTATGGAATGCCCTGTCGCTCGAGCGCTTCCTCGTAAACGTGAAGGTAAGAGGTGCGTCGAAGGAGGATGGCGACGTCGCCGTACCGCGCGGGGCGCCAGGTTTCCTCCCGTTTGTCCCAGACGTGAACCGCGCTAGTCTTGACGATTTCCTCGAGGCGCTCGGCCAGACGGCGGGCTTCGGCGGGGTAGCCCTCGTCGGCCCGGAGGCCGCGGCCCTCGGAGTCGGCGACGTGAATCCATTCGGCAACGGGAGCGTTTTTCCCTTCGTGTCGCGCTTCGATGGGTTCATACATCTCGCCCATAAGCGCCGGGAAGAGGTGGTTGACGAGTGCGGCGACGCCGGGGTTGAGGCGGAAACTTTCGGCGAGTTCCTGGCGGCCTTTCGGCCCGACGCGCTTCAGGGCCCGCTCGAAGACTTCGACGCGGGCGCCGCGGAATCGGTAGATGGATTGTTTCGGGTCGCCGACGGCAAAGAGGGCCCCGCGGCGAAGGGGCGGCGCTTTTCGGCCCGCGCCCGGACCGGAGGTCAACAGGTCCACGATTTCAAATTGCAGGAGGTTGGTGTCCTGAAGTTCATCGACGAGGATGGCGCGGAACCGGTCGCGGCAAGCCTTGCGGACGGCCGGGTTGTCCCGCAGGAGGTTGCGGGCGCGGATCTGAAGGTCCTCGAAGTCGAGGGCCGACCGCTCGCGCTTGGTTTCATCGTATGCCGCGATGACGTGGCGTGCGGTGCGGAACAGGGCCCGGGCAAGTGTGAGATGCCGCTTTTCGATTTCCTCGTCGAACGGCGGGACGTCGTCAAGCGCTTCCTTGAATGCGTCCTTGACGGATTTTGTGGCTTCCTGGACAGCGTTCAGCGCTTCGGGTGAAGGCCAGTGCTTGGCGCTGCCTCCGCGCAGCGGCATGGCGAGGATTCGCGCGACGGCGGCGGCGGCGTTTTCGGCCGTGCGGGCGCGCCGGAGGTGCTCGACTGCCCCGAGCATTTCGCGGCGGATTTGCTCGCGTTTGTCTTCGGCGTGGCCGGCAAGTTTGCGCAACGTTCCCAGCGCGCGGGCGACAGCCTCGTTGCGGAGGACGCCCTCGCACGTTTCGCGGATGAGTTGGTCGAATCGCTTCTTCAGCCCTTTGAGGATTTTGTCGTCGCTCTGTTCCATGACGGGGCGGGCGAGGCTCTCGAGTTCCTCGCGCCTTTGACCGACGATTTCGGCCAGCATCTCGCGGGCAGGGTTGAGGGTAAAATGCTCGAGGACGGTCAGAAGGTCCGCATCCCCCGCCTCGAGCAGCGTTTCAACGGTCGCATTGACGACCTCCTGAAGCAGGAGGGCGGCGGAGGTCTCGTCGAGCGTCCGGAAGTTCGGGTCTACGCCGGCCTCTATCGGGAAGCGGTGAAGCAGCCCGGCGCAGAAGCCGTGAATGGTGTGGATCGGCGCCACGTCCACGTCCCAGTAGCGGGACCGCCAGCGCTCCAGGAGAAACGCGTCGCCGGCGGCGCGCGCCTTGGTGAGCCAGTCGCGGCAGGCGCGGCGGATGCGGTCGCGCATCTCGGCGGCGGCCATTTCCGTGAACGTGATGGCTGCCAGGCGCTCGAGCGGCAGGCGGAGGTCGTCTTCCAGGTAGCGGATGTATCGCTCGACGAGGACGCGTGTTTTTCCGCAGCCTGCGCCGCTTGTGACGCAGAAGTTGCGGTCGAGGTCGCCGGCGGCGCGCATCTGGGCGGCGGTGAGTTGGCCGGGGGGGCTCACGGCTCGCCCTCCTCGTCTTCCTCGGCCTCGTCCGCCGGAAGGGCGAGTTCCGCGATGGGGTTCGCTTCCCACTTTCTCATGATTCGCCACTCGGCGTAGCGACAGATTTCCTGAAAGTCGCAGTTGCGGCAGGCGGAGCGCGAGCGCGGCCAGACGGGGAACCGTCCCTTCCGCATCGCTTCGGTGAAGTTGCTGACGTATTGTTTCGCGCGGTCCAGAACGTCGCCGAACGCTTCGTTGGGCTGGCCCTTTGAGTCGGTGCTGGTAAGGTGTCCGCTCTTTCTCGGCGAGCGAACCGGTAGGAAAAACGCTTCGGCCGCGGTGCTGTCGAGAGGCGAGCCGAGGATGGCTTCGGCGGCCCAGAGATAGATGGGGAGTTGGAAACTGGTTCCGGCGCGCATGTTGCTCCCGGTCGGGGCGGACGTGCCGGACTTGTAATCAATGACCTGAAAACCCGGCCCGCCGTCGGCCTTCAGATCGATTCGGTCGATGCGCCCGCGGATGCGGACCGGTCCGTGCGGACCATCCAGCGAGAGGGGCTCAGCGCAGCCGGGCGGTTCGACGGAGACGCCGGGCGGCACGCCGAACCAGACCTCGGCATACGCCGGCCGCCAACCGCCCAAGCGCTGGATTTGCCAGTTCACGAGGCGCGTGAGGTCGCGCAGGATGTTGCGTTTCTGGATTTTCCAGAGGGCGGGGCTGCCGATGCGGCCGTGGGATTCGAGGTGCTTGAAATAGGCGTCGGCTTCCTGGTGGAGGATTGCAAGCGCCGCCTCGCGGTCGGCTTCCGTCAGGCGCGCGTCAACCGTTTTCGAGGCGGCCAGGGCGGAATAGAAGCGTTCGAGGAGGCCGTGATAGATGAGGCCGACGTCCAGCGGGCCGAGGTCGGGCGACGGTTCTTCGATGGGTTCCAGACGGAGCAGGTGGCGGGCGAAAAAAACGAACGGGCACCCGCCGAACGCCTCCAGCCGCCGCGCGCTCATCACCGTCTCGCCGGGGAAGCGGCGGCAGAGGTCTTCGAGGATGTCGGTTGCGCCGAGGGCGCCGTCGAACGGTCCGAACGCCTCGCTGCGCTCCCGTTCGCGTTCGACGGCCTGTCCCGCCAGGGCCGCCTCGGCGGCGTCGCTGCGCCCGAGTAGCGCTTCGACCGCCGCCAGGTTCAGGCTCGCGTCGGGCGTTTCACCCGGTCCCCAGATGGTGAAGAGGGCGGAGGTCAGAAGTTCCCGCTCGCTTCGCACGCGCCGGCGCGGAAGGTCCAGGTCGCGCGTTCCGACGTCGGTCGTCGGCAGCCCAGAGCCGTCCGTCCCGGGCGCAAAAAGCCCCGTCACTTCGTCCAGGTAATGGCTGGCGAGGGCGGGGCGACCTTCGGGATCGAGCGACGGGTAACCCAGAGTGAGCGTCCGGCGGGCGCGCGTGGCGGCCAGGTAGAAAAGAAGCATCTCGTGCTCGGCGTCGTGGCCGGTGTCACGGAGGTCCACACCGCGGCGGCGGAGCGAAGCACGCTGGGCGTCGTCGAAAAACGGATGGGCCCGGCCGCGACGGGGAAACTCCTTCTCGGCAAGCCCCAGGATAAAGATGTGGTCGAACCCGAGCGCCCGGCTCTCGAAGACGTCGAGGACGAGGACGGGCGCGTCGGCGGGCTCTTCGGCCGGGACGGACGTCAGACCGAGGCCGCTCGTGACCTCGTCGAGGAACGTTTCGCGCGGGATTTCGGGGGCTTCGGCGTCGCCGGAGTCGAGGAGGGCGACCTCGCGCAGGACTTCCTCGAGGGCGGCGAGGGCCTTGAGGTCGCGGGCGCAGCGCTCAGGGTCGGGGTCGGCTTCGGCGGTCTGGCGGAGGCGCGCAGCCTGGATGATTTGCGCGAATTGTCCGGCGAACGCGGCGCGCGTCGCTTCCTCGGGCAGCGCGAGTTCCTCAAACAGGCGGGCCAGAAAGGACCGGACCCGCTCGATTTCCTCGAGGCGGCGTTCCCTTTCTTCCGGCCCAAGCAGCAATTCGCCCGAATCGTCCCGCGTCCGGGCCTTGCGCTCAATGCGTCCCTTCAGGTAGTCGAGGCCCTTGAAATAGGCGTCGCGGCCCTTCCAGACGTTGGCCTCGCGGGCGAGGCGGACGGCCGCGCGGGCCGTGGCGGCGTCGGCGCCGAACGCTTCGGGCGCGAAGTAGCCTGACTTCAGGAGCCGCGCGACGGCGCGGAAGGCATAGTCTTCATCCTGAGGCCGGACGAGGGCTATGGCCGCCCGGACGATGGGACATTCGCGCAAGGTGCGGTCCTTGACGACACAGAACGGCAGGCCGTAGCGCGGGAAAATCTCGCGCACGAGCGGCGCGTAGGCCTCGAGCGAGCGGGCGAGGACGGCAACGGAGGCCGGTGCGGCGCCGCTTCGGACAAGGTCACAGATGCAGCGGGCGATTTCCTCGACCTCGCGCGTGCGGCCGGCGGCGCGGATGACGCGGACCGAGCCGTCGGCCTTCGGCGCGGGCATGGCGTCGGCCAGGCGGAACAGGTGCGTGCGGATGCGCTCAAGGCCGGCGGGCAGCCCGCTTCCCGGCTCGTCCTTCGTAGGACCACGGAGAACGGGTGCGCCGGCGTCGATCGCGGTTTCCTCGAGGCGCGCGCCGAAGCGGTCGCGCAGGCGCTGGCGGGTGCGGGCGGTGAGGCCGAATAGTTTCGGGCGGTCGGGGTCGAAGATCAGCGTGATGAGGGTGCGGCGGGCGCGGCGGGAAAGGGCTTCGAGGAGGTCGAGTTGGGCGGGCGCGAAGTCCTGGAACCCGTCCACGGCGAGCAGCGCCAGGTCGCCGAACGGTTCCAGTTTGCCTTCTGCGGCGAGGGCGGCGGCGTGCCAGAAGCGGCCGGCGTCGTCATACTCGTCGCGGGCCTGAAGGGTGTGCTGATAACCGGCGTATAGGCCCGCCAGGAGGCGGTTTCGGGGCGAGCGCAGGCGGGCGCCCGAGAGCGCCAAGCCGAAGGTGTCGGGCTCGATGCGGGCGGCCTTCAGTTCGCGGAACAGCGCGTCGAGGGCCTCGACGAGGCCAGGGCTTCGGCGAAGAGGGCCGAGCAGCACGGCTTCTTTGGCGTCGAGGCGGTCGAGGCAGGCGCGGATGATTTGCCGCCGCGCCAAGTCGCCGACGCGGCGGACCGTTCGCCCCGCGTCCGCGAGGAGCCGCTCGGCCAAGTCAGGCAGCGTCAGAACCTGGGGCCGGACAAGGACGCCGGCGCTCTGGGCGGCGAGCAGGCGGCTTTCGGTGGCGCGTCGGCGCAGGGCGGTCGGGACGAGCATCAGGCATCGTCCGGGTCCCGCGTCGGCGTAGGCGTCGAGGTAGGCGCGCAAAATGCGCGACGCTTTGCCGCTTCGGGCCGGGCCGATGATGAGTTCGACGGGGCGGGACATGGGCGCCTCAAGCCTGTGGGGGAGCCGGGAGCGGCGACGCCCTGACGGTATCGCTCGGGGCGCCGGATGTCAAGCGGCGCGCCCCAGCGGCGGGTTTCCGCTGGATGTCGGCCCTGGCGGGCCGGCCCGTCCTTGCCGCCACGGTGATCGCCGCCGGTCGCCCGCCCATCGAGGCGTGGGCTGTCCGGGACGAGGGCCGCCTCATCGTCTGGCTGTCGAACAACACCCCGGAGGCGCAGAAGGCCGTCCTTGCGAATCCCGGCGAAGGCGGAACCGTCACGGTCTGGCGCCGGAAGTCCCGGGGCAGGAGGGCAGGTCGCCCCAAGATCAAGCGTGAGGTCCGCTGTCTCATTGGTCGCATGTCCCGGGAGAACCCCCTCTGGGGCGTGCCGCGGATTCAGGCGGAGCTGAAGCTGCTCGGCCATGACGTCGCAGAATCCACCATCGCCCAGTACATCGACCGCACCAGCAAGCCACCCTCGCCGACCTGGCGAACGTTTCTCAAGAACCACGCCGCCCAGATTGCCGCCATCGACTTCTTCACCGTGCCCACGGTGACCTTCAGTGTCCTGTACTGCTTCGTCATCCTGCGTCACAGCGACCGCAAGATCTTGCATGTCAACGTTGCCGCTCACCCGAACGCCGAATGGACAGCCAACCAGGTGGTCCAAGCCTTCCCCTACGATTCAGCGCCGCGATTCCTGTTGCGAGACAACGATTCCATCTACGGCGACGAGTTCCACAGCCGGGTCGCCCATATGGGCATCGAGGAAGTCGCCACAGCCTACCGCGCCCCCTGGCAGAACGGGTATGTCGAGCGGGCGATCGGCTCGATCCGCCGCGAGTGCCTCGATCATCTCATCGTGCTCGGCGAAAACCACCTGCTGCGCATTCTGGCCGAGTACGTCAAGTACTACAACCACGCCCGGACGCACCAATCACTCGACCGCAACTCGCCAGTGCCACGAGATGTTGAGCCGCCGGCGAACGGCCGCGTGGTCGCCACGCCCTACCTCGGCGGTCTGCACCACCGCTACAGCCGCGCGGCCTAATGAACCAGACCGCGGATCAGTGGTCATGACGACGCTCACGGTCTGCGCCGACCGGCTGCGGAACGGAGAAAGGCCCAGCCTTGATGCCCTCGTCAGGCCGTTACGCCGGGCTTCACGGGCACACCCGCCACCCCGTTGTCAAAGATCAATGCCAGCAAAGACCGTCACCTGCTCCATTTCGACGCGGATGTGATTTTCGGGATGCACAGGGTGGAACGACAACGACCGGCGCCTTCGCAGCTTCGGCGCATGAACCGACCAGCGGCGCCAGAGCCACCATCAGGATGCAAAGGGTCCTCTTCATCATCACTTCTCCTGTCCGCCGCCAGCGCGCCGTCGCGGTCAAAGGGGTTGGCTTGCGCGTCCGCATCATTTGGCCTTGGGCGGCTCG
>Ga0307379_10002849_pt1 | contig 25300 bp, 40 predicted proteins | sample UN2MG_FD_202237 | JGI IMG/M metagenome (GOLD analysis project Ga0307379, IMG submission 202237) | Soil microbial communities from Risofladan, Vaasa, Finland - UN-2 | ecosystem: Environmental > Terrestrial > Soil > Coastal area > Acid sulfate soil | place: Finland: Risofladan, Vaasa | collected...
AAGGCTAAGACGGCGGCTATTGCATTTAATATGTACCGTAACGTGCCGGAACACATGCGCAGTGATGTGATCAAGACTGCTGCTGCTCAGATGCGTAAAGAGGGCTTTATCTTGGGCGGCATATCTGGTTATGCTGCCCAAGGAGATCCAAGTAAGACACAAAAATCAGGGTTTTTGCGCGGTCTAGCCGGTGGCCTAGGTGGTGGTGTAGTTGGTTCTTCTTTGGCACAGGTTGCGGGCCTTGGGTTGCAAGGACGTATAGCGGGTGATGTTGCCGGTCAACTAATCGGTGGTTATCTGGCCGGTAGGACAGCCCGGCCAGACAAAGGTAAAAAGCACACGTAGACAGAGTCGATCACTAAATCGCGATCTATCTCACGGAACAACGATGAGCACACTAATGTTGAAAGACACACTCCCAGGCTTCTTTACTGAGCTACAGAAAATAGCTAGTAAAGATTATGGAGATAGGGTTGGTACTTCTGCCACTGCCGGCACCGCTGGGTTAGTGGGTGCCGGCGTGGCGACTGGGTTTGGGAACTCTTTACTTGCTAAAAACCTTCAGAACGACATAACCAACAGCAGTATGACCACGAGCCGAGCGACTGGTGAGGAGTTACGGAAGATACTGAGCCCAAAAACACAGTTGGATTTGGTACCGAATAGGGACCTCGGATCACTGATGTATATCCCTAAAGACCTCCCACACACCACACCAGGGCATAGTTTAGGAGGCACAGCGCGTTCTTCATCAGTGATGGGTCCTCAATTTGCAGCCCATGAGTTAGGGCACGGCAGGTTATGGAATAAGAGCGATCGCTTACGCAAGGTGTTAATGGGTTCTAGGGCGTTAGCTCCTTTGGCAACATTAGGGACTACTATTGGGGCAGGCGTAGCAGATACGGACAGCAAGTTCTCAAAAGCTATGCCTCTTGCAGGCCTTGCTGCCACAGCACCAGTGTTGGCCGACGAAGCATACGCGTCGCTTAAGGGGTACGGGGCGCTCAAAAGAATTGGCTCAAAACCAGCGGTACTCCGTACCGCACGTAGACAGTTGGGGAAGGCATTCGGGACGTACGGTCTTGGGATCGCAGCCCCTGCGATGTTGGCACCTTACCTGACTAGAAAAATCAAAGAACGGCTACAGAAGAAGTCTTGAGCTGTGATGTGTGATGCCGAATCTACAAGTCCAGAATATTCGTGTACGTAGCTTCTCACTCGATCTCCTAGAGGTGACTTGGGAGATCGAGGATACGTATACCGACCCTCTAGACTTCAACTTTTACATTCTCCGCTCTGAGTCCCCAATGGGGCCTTGGGACCAAGTTGCCGGCCCCTTCACTGATCGGTTTCGTTTTGTAGACAATGACGTCAACCTACTAAATAGGTGGCGTCAGTACTATTACAAGATCAAAACAGTCCAAATAACGGACACCGACAACGTGGTGGAGACCGATCCCGTCACGCAGCATGGGGAGCCTGACCTCATTGCAAAAGAGATACAACGCCAGGAGCGTATTCTTTGGGATGAGTTTGCCGGCAGGCGGTGTTATCTATTTCCGCGTAGGACGTTTGGTGCACTGTGTGAGTCGTGTTTTGATGGTCCCGGCAAAGGTAAAGGCCATACGAATCAAAAACTGCGGTCAAACTGTATTACATGCTTCGGTACAAACTACGTCCGCGGGTACTTGAATCCCATAGAGATCTTTATCCAGATTGATCCAAATCCAAAGTCTCAGATGCAACTTTCGATGAGTGAGCGACAACAGAGCGATACCACAGCTCGGTTGCCTAATTTCCCACTTGTAAAGCCGAAAGATATAATCATTGAAGCAGAGAACAGGAGATGGAAGGTGATCCAAGTCAATCAAACAGAGCGGCTTCGGAGCGTCGTCCATCAAGAACTTGCAATACACGAACTGGTAAAAGGTGACATTGAGTTTCAGTTACCGATCAACTTAAAAGAAGCACTGAAGGACCTCGAACCGAGTGCCCCCAGGAACTTCACCAATCCGCAGAACCTTGAGTCCTTTGAGGAGGAGTCACTTGCTTCTGCCAAAGCTGTTTACGGATACCCAAAGATATGATCTCCCTCGACACCTTCTTCGACGAAATGGATAAGATCGCCGAAGAACAAAAGTACATCACTAAGGACAAGCTGAAACGCTTGGGTACGGTGATGGCTGTCGCAGGGTTAGGCAGTGGGGCCGGGTATGCTACTGCAAAAGCGATTCAACGCATAAAACCCAAGTACGTACAAAAACTTAGGGAACTTATTCCCCGCAAGCAGCGACCGATAATAGGTGCTGCCGTTGGCGGCGTGGCTGGTGGCTACGCTGCGATGAAGAAGCGGAAAAAGATAGAAGAATACATAGAGGGTAGGGGTAAATGACCGACCCAAGTAGCTCTGTACACACTTCTGATGGGAAACGAAATACGTGGGAAGAGGACCCACTTAACCACGTCATTAAGGCGTTCATTGCCTTCTTTCAAACGATCTTTGAGAACGCCGATAGGGGGTGCTTCCATTGGGAGCCCAATATGGAGCAAACTGAAGTCGTTATTACAGAAGAGAGCCCAGTGGACCTAGACGTCGTCGAAAAGAAGCCAGTGATTTCACTCATCCAAGGACCTACACGGTTCAATGGCTCATCTCTTGACGACCTACTTACGGTCAGCATCAAAGACGCTCGCGAAGTACACACTGACCTATTGCCGGGTACTATGACCATCAACTGCCTCTCTCAGGTACGAGCTGAGGCTAGGTATTTGGCGTGGCAATGTGCCCGTCACGTTTGGATTTTGCGTAAGCAATTCATTCGCGAGACCCATATCCACGACATCGGTCGCAATATTCAAATAGGTTCAGTATCTCCGGCAGGCGCTTTGGTGCAGGGCGACAACGAGAGTGAGTGGAACGTTGTTCCTGTAAACGTTCCATACTTCCTACAGTGGACAGATAGTGTTACTCCATTGAAGCACGACTGGAGTGGACGTCCGATCCACCAAATGAATAATGCAACCGTAGACCTTTCTGTCAAAGCAAGGTCTACACATAACCTCACACAAAACCAAGAAGCCCAGCTTTCCGAAGGTAATCCCGCTTTCGGAGAGATGGCATCCAAGACTCGAAATAACTCTATCTTCCGGAAACAGGCCCTTATCAAGGGACCCTCTATCCGAGGTAAAGCGATTAAGACTCAATCCCAGCCGGAGCCAGATTCGACTCCGCTTTCGCAGAAAGCTAAGGCTTAAAAGGAGAAAGAAATGTCCACTGAACTCCTGCAACCCGGTGTAAGTGTCATCCAAGAGTTTCGATCGGTCTCTCCGACCATCGTGACTCCAACACTCGTTCCTTGTGCGGTCGCTCCCGCTTTCCAGATTCTGGAGGCGCTCACTACAGACGCGACCGGCAATCAGAATGTGAACACGGATGCAATTGCATCTCTCGCAGCAATCCAACAAGCGGCTAACCCCGCACCTTACGCTGGCCTTGATGGCCTCACGCTTGAGGTGAGCATCAATGATGGTGCGACCCAGACTTTCACTTTTGCAGACCCAACGTCTGCAAATTTGAACGCTTCGCAAGTGGCTGACCAAATCAATGGCGCTTCTACCGCTCCAGTAGGCTTCGCTGCTTTTGTGGTGACAAAGGGCGTGTCGTCCTATGTAGAGTTGCGTTCAAACGCTGTTGGCGACGGCCAGACTCTTAAGGTCTTGGGTGGTACGGCTAACTCTGTTTTGGGATTCAACGAGGGTTTTGTTGCTGAAGGTCTGTCGACCTACAAGCAGGACAAGATCACTGTTGCACAGGCCAACTTCCCCGATCCACGCGGTATTATCGATGAGCTTGATATCGCCGAGGACACCATTCGGGTGTTCGTTGATCAAGGGGGTACGCTTAAGGAGTTTAAGCGTAACCAGTCCTTTTTGCGTAAGCACAAAGAGGCCGTATTCTCATCCACCACGATAACGTTCCCTATGACAGGGGCAACGGGAACCAAGTTCTCGTTTAAGCGCGGGATTAACGGTGCAGTTGAGGAGTACACTTTCAGTACTGACCCTGCCAACATGGCGGCGTTGTTGGTTGAGTTGAATACAACGTTGGCTATCCCGGGAACAATCTTCTCGGCAAACCCACTCGTCCCAGCAACGATCTTGGATGCTACGGTGTCTGAAGGACGCTTTGAGGTTCTGACTCCAAGTGCCAGTGCTGGTACGTCATTCCTAGGTTGGGTAGTCGGCAACAAAGCGTTCACTGTGGAACCTGTAGATGACGGCGATGGTGACACTGTTACCCCGTTTGTTGTTGCAGATTCCGACAACTTCACCAACCCAGCTACTTCTGCTCAGTTGGTTGGTACTGTTGCGCTTTCAGGTGCGGTAAACGGTGTCCACACCAAAACCTTCCAAATCGCAAAGGACGGTTGTACACAACAGGAGATCACCCTGGATGGTGGACCCATCACTGGGGCTGCTGTATTTGACAGTGCGACCAACACGCTTGATACCGAGACATTCGGCCTGATCGTGAATGGTACAACGCACGTTGTCACTTTCACAGGCGCTAACCCGCTTGCGATTGCAACGGTTATTGCGCAGATCAATGCGCAGGTAGGTGCGACAGTCGCGTATGAGACTGGTGCACTTGGTGTTCCAGGTACTGGTTACATCTCTTTCCAGGTGGGGGGAGCGACACCGGTTCCAGGAGGGACTGTGGTCCTGGACTACGTCACTGCCGGCGCCGGAAATGACAACACTTGGACAGACCTGGGCTTGGCTGCCGCTATCGGCGCCAACGTTGAGCAGACGCTGACCATTGCAGAGATCATTACTCAAATCAACAACACCATGGGTTCGGGTTTCGCCTCGAACGATGGTTCTGACCAACTCCAATTGGACAGCGTCAAAGTTGGGTCTGAATCCAATGTGACAGTTGGTAAGGGAACTGCCAATGCTGTTTTGGGCTTCACTGACTCGCAGCGTAATACTGGCGGTGGTCACCCACCTGTCGTGGGTGATGCTCTGTGGGCAGGCGGTGCCTTCTTGGGCAACATCACGGTTGTGGCTCCTGGTGGAATCAACAACCGCCTCAAGTTGGACCGTGAGGTCTCAATCACAGGTGGGTGGTCGTCTCACTACATCCAAGCAATGGGTATCCCTACACCCGTTCCTTCAACACGCCCTACGCCAGACTTGGTCATCGACACTTCTGGTGCTGCACTAACGAAGCATGACTTCTTGCGCAATACTGACGGTGAACCTATCGTCGCACAGGGATCGCTTATTATTGCATACAACGCCCTGCGTTTGGACGTGACTCCACAAGCCAACGACCCTGCGTTGTTGACCTTCAGTGATACAGCGACGCTCGAGGAGACTCTGGCGCCTCTGAACACAGACAACCCTCTGGGCCTGATGTTGTTCTTCAGCCTCATCAATGCTACCGGCATCTCGGTCGCCGGCATTGGTGTGGATGGTGTGGACAGCGCCAACCCAGACGGTACACCGCTGGCGTTCTCTAAGGCCTTGACCTTCCTCGAGGCACAAGAGGTCTATGCTTTGGCGCCGTCGTCACAAGACCCAATCGTCCACCAGCTCTTCATGACTCACGTCAATGCGATGAGTGATCCGGACGCAAAGGGTGAACGGGTGGTTCTCATCAATCCGGAGATGCCACGTGAGGGGCTGCCTGCATTAGTGTCTAGTGGCACTAATGGGGACAGTGGTGGTGTCACAAACACCTTCGACACCAAGCTGGCATCATTGTCGTCTGATGTACTGTCTGCAGGCCTCGACCCATCGGGCACAATCCCTGTGAGTGACGGTCTGTACTTGGACATCTCCGCAGATAACAAGCGTTACAGCATCGCGTCTATTTCCGGTACAAACATCACAATCCGAGTGGTGTTTGCCCCGGGAGAAAATGATGACGGGTATTACTCGGTGAGTAACTTGCCGGGCACATTGATATCTGAAACCTTCTCCATCAATGTTCGTGGTGCTGAACTCACCACTCCAACCGGAGATCTGGACTACAAGAGGATCGCAGATACCTATCAGGCATTGGGCCAGAGCTATGGAAATCGTCGAGTCATCATGGTGGCCCCAGAAAGGGTTGGTGCCTCGATTGACGGGGTGGAGCAGCTTATCAAGGGCTACTACCTGTGTTCGGCCATCTCTGGGATGACTGGACAGTTGGCCCCTTCACAGGGTTTCACCAACTTCCCAATCACAGGATTCACCCGGGTGAAGGGCTCGAACGATGTGTTCAGCAAGTCACAACTCCAGGTCGGTTCTGCCGGTGGAACATGGTGGGTCGTCCAGGAGGTTGCCGGCGCGCCGCTGACCACCTTCCACCAGCTCACCACAGACCTGTCTAGCATCGAGACTCGTGAGTATTCGATCACCAAGGTTGTGGACTTCACTGCGAAGTTCATGCGCTCTGGTCTCCGGAACTTCATCGGGAAGTTCAACATCACCCAGCCGTTCTTGGACACGTTGTCCACGGTCGTTCAGGGCCAGTTGAGCTTCTTGACCGAATCCGGCGTAATCATTGGCGGTGATCTGAACAACATCGTTCAGGATGAAGACGCTCCAGACACTGTTTTGATTGACGTGACTCTGGACGTCCCTTACCCAGCCAACTACATCCGTCTGACCCTCGTCATCTGATGAATCAAGGTTTCTACAGCGAGATGCGCAAGATGGCTGAGCCACCTCCGCCAAAGGGGTGGTCAGCATCTGCGTGGGACAAGCGGTTGGAGAATCACCCTCCAACCGCTAAGCCCAAATTCCCTGCGCCTAAAGAGAAGAGGGCAGCTGGTGTGTATCCTTCTGTCCTCGCTGAGGCATTGGGTAATGCAAAGGCCCAACAACGTGGTACGGATTTAGGGAATACGGTTATGCGTGGGTTGGGTACGTTGGGGTCATTCACAGGAGCTTTGCTCAAGAAACCCTTGCTCAGTTTCGGTGGTTCGACTGTACGGGCTATACCTGGGATTCGAGAAAATATTGATGTTCTGCGCGAGGGAAGGGGTGTCCTAGACCGCATGAATGCCGGCCCGCAATCTCAAGACAACCTGAAAGGGTCTGTTGCTCGGAATGTGGGGGCAGAGTTGGGGGGCTTAGGTCTTTCAGGTTTGGGACGGGTTACTGGAATCCCTAGAGCTGGTTTAATAGCGGAGTTGGCAGCAAAACCGCTATTACGCACCGGATTGAGGGCAACAAATAATCGCGAGGGCGAAAACACCATTTCGATACAAGACGCCGACCAGATACGTAAACGCGAAGGTGTAAACCTGCCTTTATATGCTGGAATACCTGGAGAGCGTAGTAGTTCTGTGATTCAGGGTGGTTCGATGTTCGACAACCTACGCAGGTATCTCAGATTGGGGCCTGCTCTACAAAACAAACAAGACGAAGAACGACTCTACCGTCATGGCGGAGTCGTTGTACCATTGGTTAAGAGTTCGTCGGCATGGCCGGCAATCGCCAGTTGTCTGGTGAAATAGGAGGAAGAGATGTCCAAGTTCAGCGAATGGTCTCCATATGAGAAGTACGTACAGGCGGGAATGGTTGATGGCCAGTTCCTGAATGCGGGCTTCACACTTATCGCCGCTGGTCCTCCACGTCTCGCCAATATTGGTGGGGCGACGGCGGTAGCTGGCGCCCTTCAAGGTCAAGCAGCCGATCAAATAGTTATGCCGATTGGTGTTGTTCAAAACGTCAACCTGTCTCACAACAGGACGTTTAACCGGATCTTTGAAGTCGGGTCAGAACGATCCTACTTCATTTCGGGCAGAACAATCGGACAGCTCTCGATTGCACGAATCCTCTACCACGGTCCAAGCTTGTTGCGCATGTTGTATGCCTACTACGAGGACGTCATACCTCCGACTGTAGTCAATGCTGTCTTCCCCAACTTCGGCACAGCAACGGTGGCAAACCCACACGACGTTGTTATCCCACCAGGGTACGAGAACCTATTCACCAACTTGGCTTCCGATCTATTCTCTCAGCCAATCGGTATCTTGATGTACGTGCGAGACTCGAACTTGGACACCTACGGTGCTATTTATCTCGAGTCCTGCTACGTCCCAAACCACACTTGGGCGACTGACGCACAGGGTGTCATTATTCAGGAATCGGCCGCGATGCAGTTTGAGCGTGCAGTCCCTGTTTCGGTGTCAGCACTGTCATTGATCAGTGGCATTGGTGGTAACTCACTCGGCATTGGTGTGTAGTGATGGCTCACCTGATACCCCCCTCCGTTTATAAAGAGAAGTTGGCAGCTCTGCAAGCTGCTGAAGCTACCGGCAGAGCCATGGCACAGGATGCTATGACCGTTGCCTTTGCTGAGCATGCGGGTGTTTTGTTCGCAAAAGAGGCTGGGGTTTTGAATGCTCTGAGTCTCGGGGCTCGAGCCGGAGGGAGGGCGTTGAAGAAGGGCTTCAACATGGGTATGCGTACTCCTGCGAAAGCCGCAACCAGCATACCGGCAGGCACCGTTTCCAGAGCAGCAGCAGCAGCTGCGCCGGCATCTGGTAAGTTGGTGCCGGCCGCTACCCAAGCTGCTTCTAAGGCAGCTCCAGTCGCAACTGGGTCGGCAAAGAAGTCCATGACTATGGGTCGTGCTGCTTTGAAGGCGGCTCCTTGGGCGATTGGTGGTGGTTTAGCCTATGGGGCTTACAAAGGTATACCGGCTGCTGCGCGGGTATTAGAGCAGTCCCGCGCGACGCCGTGGGCACACGGCAGCGGGTGGTCTGCGACACCTTACGGTTACGGACACAACCCTTATGGTGGTGGGGCTGGCGGTGGCTCTATGGGTCTCCGGTGATTTTTCCTGCATTGGCCCACCACGTTTCAGCCCGTGGATAGCTCCTCACGATCGGGCCTCTGTAGCTAGACATCCCCGCCTGGGAATCGGCCCCCGGAGCGGGGGTTTATTTGTTGCTCAAAAAGCCCCGGAGTACGGGTCTTTACCACCAAAGAACGATGTTCGCTGCTCCGCATCAGAGGGCTCGTTATCATCTTCCAGGTATTTTGCTCTCCAAGGGGAGTCATCCTCTTCCACGTATGGGTCTTCTTTTGGTTCCCGGCGCACGACCGGGTGTGGCTGAGGCTTCACACGTCCGGAAGATGTGGCCATCGCTACAGCTAGGTCGTCAAGAATCTCTCTCTCTTCCAAATCCAGATTCTTGAGTTCCGTGGTTCCAATCAGCAACTCTGTTGCAAGTATCCTTTGTTCCGGAGAGAGGCCATCATCATCCATGGCCTCCATCAACACCTGGGAATAGTCGTCACCGTACAGCTCCTCGAGGCGTGTGGGGGCTAAAGTGGGAGGTTTAGGTCCCACTGCTCCAACACCAGAGTTTGGTGCGAAGGCTTTAATGTACTGCTCTTTCGAGCCAAACATAGGACACGTTCTAAAGTCGTGTCCTTCTTGGCCACAACATGTGCACCTAATCATCAGGACACGTCACTAATTTCAGCATGCGCTTCTCGTAGTACGCTGCGATCAGTGCCCTGACTATGTCTTGGGGTGACACATTCTTGTTTGTCTGTTTAGACAGCCTTTTCGCTTCCACGTCCAGGAATCTGGACATGTGTGGTGGTAGCTGTAGCGTTGAACGGTAGCGGATGTCTTCGACAGCCTCAACCGCCTGTTTGTGGCTTCTCCTCGGCATTCTTCAGTATCTTCCCTGGGTCCATTAATGTCGCATTGGCGTTGTTGAACATCGCCTCTACACCTTCGGTCAGCAAGGTGAGCCCATAGGATACCGCAACACCGAGGGGAATAGGAGGCGCCAATACCGGACCACGCCCAATCAGCGATCCAACAAACTCAGCATCTAGCGTCACAATCTTCAGTTGTATCTCAGAATTGTCCAGCGATTTTATGTCTCTTTTCCCTGTGCCGCCTTTGTAAGAACACAGTTCTGGTGAAGTTACGACGTAGTACGTAGAGCATGCTGACGGTCTATGTTCGTAGATCGAGCATTTGTCATCTTTCAAGAAACCACATGGGATCTGCTTGGCAAACCACCCTCCCGTGACTTGGTTTATGGCGTCATCTATGGCTGCGGGATACCCCGCTTTGGATAGCAGTGCTCCCTGTTCTGCCCCTTGCCTAATCACACGCATGACGTCTTCCTTCGAGCCACTACGTAGTATGTGGTCTGCGATCCGAACACCCTCTATAAGGGACACCAACACCAGTTGATTGCAGCAGTGGTTACATCCAGGTTCACAAGAGAGCACCTTTAGTCTCCGCAACTTGGATACACCTTTCTTGTACGTTCCAAGAAGATTGTCTATACGTTGAACGTAAGACGATATTAGTTGTTTTAGTTTCGGCCTTGTCCAGTGCGGCAAGGTGCCTATGATTCTTCTGTCCTTATTCACGATACTCCTCCCAACAGTCATCAGCGGTTGATTGTCCGACTACCCCCACAGGCACACCTCTGTAGTATGTGATCAGTAGGACGTTAGCGTTTTCTACTCTGTCATCCAGGTAGATCCTAAACTCTTCTGGTTTAGGACATGCGGCGTAAACCATATTCATGTACCCGCACTCAAAGTTCACACGCACCTGGCGCCCAGTCACATCGAACGGGCATCTGCTCCGTTCGAGTTCTTCTGGATACGGGTCTGTTTCCTCACAGGGAACGATGAGACTCCTATCCTTGAGCAAAACCTTACGCCAAGGTGAACTCTTCAATACCTCCACTTTGTCGTTCGGAGTGCGCACACACTCATCCAGTAAACGCACAACTTCTGGGTCGTCCATATCCACATGTTCTATGGGCCACGACATCAACCAGTACATATCGGTTACGGTAACGTACCCATTAAGTTCTATGGCGTAGAATGGATAGTCATGCTCCTCGAGGAGCTTCTTCTCTTTTTCCAGAAATGCGATCAATTGCCCATCTAAGATGTTCACAGTATCCTCCTTAGTTGACGCCATCCTTTCCACTAAGGAGATGTGCGTGAGTTTTGATAAATGAGATCATTTCATGCTTACTCATCGTGGTACAGTCTGCCGCTATACGGCGAATCAATGCGACCTGGTGTACGATGCTGTGTAGTGACTGCATTGTTGATTCCCCAAGCTGTTGCTCCGTCATAGGCACATGTACGGTCCCCTCAGCTAGTTCCTTAGTGCGTACCTCGTCGTCATCTTCTACTGTTTTTCTCGTTGGATGACGTGAGTGCTGCACCATCCTGTGAACGAAACGTATCTCAACAATGGCGTGCTCGAACTTCTTGATGGGTTCGATAGCAAGCGGCATCATACCGTTCTCCACACTTGTCATCGTGAGCCAGTTAAGGTACTTGTCTAATTGATCCAAGAACATGCTCATGTTTTCTGGGAAACCCATGTCTGGGTTTCTTGGATCAATCTGTACGTCTGCGTTCTTGAATACTGAGTGTTTCCCCAGTAGTACTTCCATCTCTTCTTGGAGATCACTGGATTGGTCTTCTTCTTCTGACGGGACAGTGATCTGCAGTCGGTATTTTGGCATCGATCTCTCCTGGTAGTTAATTGTGGGCCAACATCATACTTATGCCTTACTTATGCGCATATTTGGCAACATAACAAGGCTGGTGGTACGCTGATTACGGGAACAGATGAACGACACAATCCTCTCTCTAAAGCGTGGTGGCCAAGAGGCCGTTAAAACATACTGTAGGTACTACCATCAGCGGCCACAGACATTGGATGGGTTATTGTGTCTATCGTGTCCTGATCGAGAGCGTTGTTCAGAAAATAGTTCGTTGGACGGGACACAGCGTAGAAACAAAGGGCTGAAATACACGATCGGCCCCAGAAACATAGATAAGAAAAAAGGGGACACTGCCCCCTTTTCTCCCAGTCCTTGAGGACTGTTACTCTGTTCGAACGCAGCGCACACCTAAGAATGGATGTGGTCCGGTGTATCGGACAAATGCTGCGATTCCCTTAGGGGCATGTGGCGCCATACCGCCACGCCAAACATGTTCACCGCCCATCTCCGGACCTTGTGGGTCAGTGGCAGGGTCGGTGTTCAAGTCGGAGTAGTAGTCGTGTGTCCACTCCCCAACGTTACCAGTCATGTCGTGTAGGCCCCAGCCGTTTGCTTGGAGCTGTCCTACACGACGAGGGGTTGTCAGATACTGGGCAATCTGATCTGCTTTACTGTCCTTAGCATCACAGACGTTGACATCACCATTGTAGAACATGGTGGTTGTCCCAGCACGATATGCGTATTCCCACTCTGCTTCAGTTGGCAAACGCCAACCTTTACATTCGTGGATCTTGTTGTGGTTGGGAGTACAGTATTTCCCTACACCAATCTTCGATCCACATGTGAAGCACTGTTCGATCTTGTCGATCCTAGACTGTAGATTACATCTCTCTACAGCCTCCAACCAAGACAATGCAGACAGTGGATGATGTGGGAATGCTCCATCACCCTCTTCATATTGTCTTACCCAGAAGCTGTGCTCTATTGTCACCTCTCTTTGGGTACCGTTGGCTCGACAAGGTTCGTCTACTCGAGGACCCTGTTTGTAACAACCTTTAGGTATCAGGCACGCACCATTTTGGCAGTCAGCTTTTACCGCCGTGGATGGTGCACAGATTGGGGAAGGTGTGGGAGTTGTGGGAGTTGTACCGCCTTGTCCACCCATAGCTGTACTACCACCTTGTCCCGCAACCATACCCCCCATCGGAGGTAATACCTCTCCGCCAGCGCCGCCTTGTTCAACAACTACTCCTCCACCGGTACCACCAGATCCTGGTTGACCTCCGGACGTTGTTCTCCCCCCTTGAGCACTCGAGGAGACCACACCTCCTTGACCCCCTTGTGCTTGATTCGGTGCCGACCCTCCAGATCCGCCTTCAACTCCTCCTCTCCCACTGTTTCCTCCATCACCCGCACTTGTCTGTCCAAAGCCGCCACTGCCCGCTCCACCTCCCTGTAGAGTCTCATCAACCATAGAACCACCAGAGCCAGCAGTACCGAGATCACCACCAAAAGAGCCATCACCCACATCACTAACCCCCTCAGTTTCGTTAGCACAACCAATTGAAACGATCAAAAAGATCCCAAAAATGTGACGCATTAATGTCACCTCCTTCAAGATCCTTATCCCCTAATTGGTGTGTGAATTTCGGCTACCATTGGTAATCATCGCGACGACGCTTATTCCCCTTTTCACGTCGATGGCTGGGCTTTCCTCGAGCATCCGAATGACCGTACCCGTTATCTAAGGGTTCGAATCCTCCGTGAGTTTGGGGACGTAGATTGTTTGGGGAGGGTGCTTCTCCCGATCTGGTGTTTTGTTCTCTACGTACTTTGCGACAAGGAAGGCACCGTGTTGGTTTGTTGTAGGTTGCCCCGAATTTCTCTTCAAAGAAGTACTGGTCCTTGACTGTGAACACGAAGGCGTTCTTGCAGTCGCGGCAAACTATTTCCATGTCGTTCTTATTGTCATCCATCTGAGCTTTTCTCTCTCCCCGTAGGGACTGGTTGTAAAGGAGGCATACTACCACCGAGATCGTGTGAAGGGTAGAAACAGCCTTGAAGGCTGCCGAGGACCTTAGTCCTCGTTTTTTATGTCGTTAATGATCACCAAGAACACGAACAACAGTATGATACCTGCTCCTATTATTCCCCCAAACATGGTGCCTCCTCTGCGACGTGTAACGTAAACCACGGTTGACATAGTACCGTGGATTCCTAGAGCATTAGGTAGATGATGCTACCTAAGCCGCTACAAAAGAAGATCGAGCAAACCACTGCTTTACGTGAGCAATGGAAACAAGACCGTTTAAGGTGTTCTAAGTTAACAAAAGACCTAGCTCACACCCTCGTTGTGGATTATGGGATGTCTTGTCGTGAAGCTGCTGCCGAGCTCGGTGTCAGCGGCCAGTACATCCTGAAGATCTTAGTTCCAGTCGATTTCTAAACCATCAGGCAGAGGGAACTTCTCAAGACACAGGGCGTATCCCTTTGTCCAACCTTGTTGGGCGACACATAAGAGGTTATCGCTCAGCGGCCCACCATCGTAGTCTATCTCGGCCTGTTCCAATATCAGAGTGTTGTCTTTTCTTAGCTCTCTGATGTTGGAACGTTCTGGGTAGATCTGTATGTACTGCATTTGCATCATGTCTGTGTTCCCACATTTGGGACATTTGATCTCTATTTTGTCGTCAGACATATCACTTCTCCTTTAAAAACTCTAGATTCGCATCACGCCCCATGGTGATGATTTCATGTTCCCCTGTGCTGTCGAGTTTCATTACCAGACGGGGCATTTTGGATTCAGTGTTTGGGTACGGCTTCTGGCCCGGGATAGCCTTTACAAATTTGGTGTATTCACTTTCTGTGAATTTCTGTCCCGGTCTGAGTACGTGAGCAATACTGCCCACAAACTCTTTGGTCTTAGCCTTTTTTCGTTCCTGAGTGACACGAACACGTTTTCCAGGGACAATTGGTGATTGTATTGGCATGTTTTCCTCCTGATCTATTACCTTATACCTACTGACTCTACATCCTTGCGGGGGCTGAAATGGAAATCAAAAAGCAAAAACTGTTCCGGTGGGATTCTATTTTGTTCGGTGACTGGCTATGGGCCGTTATGATCTTGTTCCCAACAGCTGTTGTAGCCAAAGTTCTGCACTACAACTACGTAGTGACAAAAGAGGGTTTAGATATCGGCGCTTTGATCACACTGGCTGTTGTACTCCTATGCTTCTGGGCGATCACATTTCGGAGATACCAGATACGCTATCGTTTCATTAAATCGATAGCGTTTTACACTAGACAGGGTGTAGCAGTGGCTTACCACGACGCAGAAGCGCGTCGTAAGACTGAAGCCCTAGCCCCCGAAGGTGTATTGGTCACTTCGTTCTCGAAAACGTTTGCCGACGCTATTAGACACTGGACTTGGTGGGCGCAGACTGACACGGGTATAGCGATGTACCCACATCTCGCTTCTTGTGATCTAACTAGGCCGAACAAGTGGTTAAACGGCGCTGTTATGATCATCGTGCCGAAGAAGTTCAAAGTACCATCGTACGACTTTTTCCTCATGGGCGTTGCTCGAGGAAACAGGTCAGTAATAGCGAACGACGAAACACGTATAAAAGATCTTGATGACCTCTTACGTTTAGCCAAGCACGAGAAGGGTCACGTAGTCATGGACGCATTAGGTATTCCAGCAGGGCCCAATGCTGCTGACATCCACCACAAGCTCATGGCTGACACGAAGTTTGGGGCCTAAAAGAAAGAGGGCGACGCCCTCTTTCTACTGCCTACTTTTCGTAGAACAGCGTGATGCTCAAGCAGTGGTATTCACAGTCTGAGCTTTGTGTGACAATTTTGTCCACGATTTTGGTGATGGAGTTTTTCCTGATCCACTCCGTTATGACCTCTCACAACTCCTCGCGATTGCGCGCTTTCGTAGCTGAGAACACCTTTACTTCCATCATCGGTACACTTCCTTTCTAGCCGACCAAGCGGCCAGTCCTGATTCCCAGAGGGAGAACGTTTCTGCCCGTCATCTGCGCGATGATGGCCTCCTTGTGCCTTTCATCCGGATCGAGGTTCTGGACGGGATGTTTCGGTGCTTTGGAGAGCACACCCTCCATCGTCGTCATCCAACTCACCTCTTTGTTGGTGAGATTACCCTCGTGGAAGTGCTTCGCTTTCAAGGTGACGTACCTTGCCATCGATTCGGCTGGTATGGAACTGGGGATCGGGACAAACCCTTCCAATTCAGAGAAGTTGTACTCTACTCTCCTTGGTGTACGTCCTGGACGACCTACCTCTGTGAGGTGAGCCTGGAACCCTGTCACATGCGTGATGAAGGCACCAACCTGACAGTCAGGCATCCAGAACCAAGCACCTGGTCGTGCGATCTCTGGAATCTTGGCCACACCATGATCAACGATGTGGTGACAATGTCCCTCATTCCAGTAGTCTGACGCATACAGCGCCAGAACAGATCCACCTCGATCCATGCAATAGAGTATCCCATCCTCCATGCTCTCGACGAAGTAAGGTCCGGCAACAAACCTGCATGTGTCGACCGTTTCGATGATGTGCCCCACAAGGTTCCGGACATCACCTTCGTGAAGGCGGCCATGGAACTGAATGATGTGGTCATAGAGGAAGTCCGACCGATTTCGCGTGAACTCGGTCTTGTCAGCTCCGTTGAGTTGCAGCAACACGATGTTGTCTCCTTCCACCCTCAAGAAGGGGTACACTCGATCTCCGTACTTGAGGACATCTCCTGTCTTGAGGAGGTCCACGTCTTCTTGTTTGTAAACTCTGTCGTAGATTTTCATGGTCTCTTCTCCTGTTGTGGTTCACTGTTACTCGATAGTACACGTTGGCTGTATTTCGATCTCCCGCACCTTCTCCCGTTGTAGGCAGACAACCAGACTGCCGGATCAGTTGATCTACACTTGGTCCTGTAGAACTTCATGATACGTTTCCCACACATCATGTTGTCTCGTACCTGTGTGGCGTACTGCAGTTCCTTGCAGAAACGATCACCTGACACAGGCTTGATTTGCATAAGTCCGCGGCTTCCTTTTGGACCAACTGCGGACATACGAAATGACGACTCTCTCCCCATCATCTTTGTTGCGAGGAGAGAGTCGTCACTAAATACCTCAGCTATGATCGGAGCAAGTCTCACAGCTTTACGTGTGTGCTTGCATCGCTCTGTGTGATTATGCCCCTCAAACGAAGTGAGCAACAGGATCGTAGCTATTATCTGGTCAACCATTCGGCTCACTCAGTACAGTACTTGTCATATTTAATCCTCCGTAGCGGTGTCTCGTACATCCTGCGCCATTTCGTCAAGCTCTTCCGCACTCAGAGTTTTGACTGGAAATTTCTGTCCCGGCATATATGGTTGCCACAATGGGTTGGTAGGGTTACCGATGATTGAGCATCTGGTGACCTCTGCCTCGAGTACCTCGAAGTGTCCAGGATCCCCTGGATCGCTGAACCCAGGGTGATCATGATTCTGTACTGTTGGAGGAGGATATCCGGGATCGAATGAGAACTCATACTCAATCTCGATCTCGTAATCCTCCTCCTTGAAGGTTCTATAGATGAGCGCTGTGTTCGTACCCATCACTGTGCTTTCGCTGATCGCGTTCTTTCAAGAGTGCTCTCAAGGTTTTGAGGGACACGAGTACTGTGTTCTCCTCACCAGAGCTTAGCTCTACCATGTCTTCATCATACACTTTACGGGAGTATCCCCCGAGAACCGCTGAAGGTACGGCCTCTCCCGCAGCATAGTATTTGATCTCAGTACATACGTTTGTTGTTTTGTGCTCTCCGCTCATTGTGTCTCCTTTGTGAATCTTCTTTTAAGGTATTCCAGTTCTGCTTCTTCTAATTCTGTCATCTTGATGCCTTTCTTTGGTGCCCTGATGTCCGCATCTTTGATCATAGCTGTTAACCTCACCATTTTGTAAGCGTTACGGGCCGTAACCTTATTCCTAGTAAGTTGGTGATCACTCTTGTATCCCAAAGCCTTGGAGATCCAAGATCTTGAGAACCCACGCTTCATCAATCTTCGCAATGCCTCCTTCGTAGCCCCTGATGGGACATAGGCATTATCAAAGGCGGACTTTTTATCGACAGCGAGTACCTTCTTCTCAGACTGTGCTCGTATTTGCTTCTTCTTGCCTGACATGACGTCGACTAGCGTAGTCCTGCCCACACAAGCCGCGTCTGCGACAGCCTCATAACCCACACCCCAGCGTGATAGGTATTTAAGGTGGGCTCGTACCTTGTCTGCTGGTACGAGCCCATTCCAGGTTAAAGATCGGTGCGCACACTTGAGGCACACCCTCCTATCACCCCTCAACCATATACCTCCGGCGACACAGGGGTTACCTCCTGTTCCTGGACATACAGGTACTTCGATCGCTACCTTACTTCCATCGCGCAAAGTACGGTACACAGTCTTGTACGTCGTCTTCCCCGTATTAGGCTCTGCTTCTTTCGCCGCATCACGAGTGGCTTGGGCACGGGCGTTCACATAGTCCGTGTTTGCCTTTTTACACAAGGAGCATCTACAACCAGTAGTGTATCGTGCCCTCGTACCGTGCTCTAACTGATCAGCATATGGTAGATCGGCGGGCTTCATAGGACCACCCTACTCGAACACCAATGGTTCCTTCAACTGGAATCCCGCTGCGTTTTTGTGACCGCCACCGCCGTGCCGTTTTGCGATCTCTGAGACATCAAAGTCTCCCTTAGACCGTAGCCCGTACGTATATGAACCGTCACTCAGCTGCCACCAGCCCATGGAGAACGGGGCGTCATTGGCCAAGAAGTTTAGCAGTTCTGAGATATCAACTTGCGGGGCATTAACCACTGGAATGTTGTACCCGTGGAAATCGACACGTCGAACGTTCTTAGCAACCTCTCGCACATACTGCTTTGTCTTCCGCTCTACTGCCTTACCCATCTCTACGAGTTCGGGCACTACAGTCTTGTATTCTTGAGCGAAACGATCCCAGACATCGAAATCGAACTCTAATGTGCCGATAAGGGCCGATATCGAAGTGGAGTCAGGGAGAGCCTGTTTCCACAGATCTCTATCCTCTACGTAAGACACCAACCACGGGCGAGTACTATACCCATGGTAGGTGTCCCAGGCCATACCCGCACCACTACGGCTCATATCGAACTCAATTGTGGCTTTCTCATGTTTGAAGCCCTTCAATGCTTCTTCTGCCGTTTTGTGGTGATCCAGTACTAATAGGGACTTACACTTATCGGCGATCTCCTTGAGGACTTCAGGTGGGTAGCTAAAGTCAACCATGATGACCCTACGGCCAAGAACATTTGGCGGGTCTTTCCCATAGAATCCAGGGAAGAAATGGGACTCTGGGAATGCCTTCCTTACAGCCCATGCTGCACAAAATCCATCTCTACAATTTCCATGATAAATGACTAGTGGTTGCATTTTTATCTCCTCGTTATACAGGTTTTGGTTTGTTCGACGTAAGCTCTTCAAAACCAAAGTAGAAGCGGGGTAAGTGTTGAAACAATACAGCCCCTTTTGCGCCATCTTTTTTGCGTGTAACACCGCAGAAGGGAGCAGAGAATGCTTCGACTACAAAATGCTCCTGTAGTTCTTTGGTATCCCACACATTGTCTTTCCCATACCGGTCCTCGAGTTCCTTTCTGGCTGCTTGAGTATTGTTGATCTCTTCTTGCATCTTTCGCTGTAGCACCGTTAGATCATCGCTCATTGTAGACACCTCTCGTATGTGTTTGTGGCTCTCACCATAAATCCTCACTATATAGTTCTTTGAGTTTTGGAAAGGAGAAGTGATCAGTAGCCGGGTGATATTGTCCGGCTATAACCGCGATACGTTTCGCGGTGATCCTCGTGGCAAACGTTCCATCACTTAGGAGGAACCCTTGGTCTAAGATCTGCGTACCTATGTTTAGTTCTACACCGCAATTACGCATGTGCTCAAGTACGTGGTGGTGTCTACCGGGGGCAGGCACCGACCATATGATCCCGTCCTGTTTAACTGCTGAGGCGACAACACACAGGCCTGAGATCTCCCCACGGATCCCCCCATAGATCTCCGTAGGTTCTATGTGCTCACCGTCCATGAGAAAGAAGAAGTTGACCCTCTTTCCCATAATACGCATGTCTTTGGTGACTTCCGATTTGGGGGTGTCGAACATTATAGAGGCGACGAGTGTGTGTATATCTTTGTCTTTTCCGATCGCCCCCTCTACGACCTGATTCCACTTCTCTTTTGTGAGCCACTTCCAACCTTCGGGGAGGTCTAAGTCCCTTTTCATGATTTTGCTCCCATCATTCACTCCTTTAGATAAAAGAAAGGCCCGCACATTTCTGTACGAGCCTCGGAAATAGCTGCCTGGAATTATGTTATGTGCCTCACACCACCAGGCGTAATGTGTGGCCGTGGAGACGTCGGGTACTGCCCCCGAGTCCAAAAGAACTTCAATTCAGCATGCACGAGTGTTTTCAACTAATCGGGGGCGACGGCTGTTGACTCCGTACAGTAATGCCCTCCACCATCTGAGTTAGGCTCAGAACTCCGCTGGCTTTATTCTGCCAACCATACCAGCCAGGTTGGGTATAGTGGAATTTATGACCTATCCACCATTCGGTCCCCATTCAAGGGGCAGCTATTAGGCTGCCATTTGAGCGGGCTGAGCGAACGAGTTATCGTTTGCATTTGTTTGTGATCAGCTTTTTACGTGGCCAACTGATCAACCACGACTCGTATCCAAATCTCCGTTATCTCCTGTCGAAACTATTTCGTCCCCTTGTTTAAGCTAGGGATCTAAACACGGATTTGTATGGTTGTCTAGGCGGCTCCTCGCCGCCTACGTTGTGGGTGGATCTCTTGGAGGAATCCACTCCTGTACTTTAACCACGTTGAACTCCCCTCTTCCTTCATTTGACCCAGGTCTTGGTCCATCCGGAAATGGTTCCAGATCGTTTTGTCTTGAGGTGTCATTCCTGGGTTTCTCCTTTTGTACCCTCTCCCCGCCCTTTGCCCCATGTCGTACGCAGTCCTTGCCATGTTACTCCAACACTCGAGACGCCATCACGATGGCATTACCACCACACCGTACATCGAGAGGTGGTTGGCCCGTCTGGTTTACACAACGCCACGTATCTGATGTTGGATCATGATTTTCTATCTCGAAGAATCTACCCGTTGCAAGCCACTGACGCTTTTGTCCTACAACACAAGGCTTGTCGGTCCCGAGTACCGTTCCATCGGAATCTACAGGTAGAGGCAGTGTGAAGTTCCAACATTCTCCCTTCGGTGTAGAGGTTGTGACGATACCTGCTTCGATCTTATACTCGACGCCTAGAATATTGAGTAGTTTTATTATCTCGTTCTGTATGTTCATCTTCTGTCCTCGCTTTCTTCAGTTATTCTCGTTCTTGTTCTGCGCGTGCTTTTCTTCCCTCGAGGATGCTTTCAACCTCACGGTCACAATGTGTGAACGTTGATTCGTTTATGAGTTCTTCTTTTGATGCGACGATGTACCCGCCCCCAAACTCTCCAACCCGAAGTTTGGAACAGTGCTCGGCATAGTTGAGCGTAAAGATCTCCTCCATGTCGAAGTGCTTGAGGTAGGCCTGGACGACAAAACCTATTTCGTACGGTCTCCCGCCCTCTTCCGCATAGAACCAGATCTTTTGCAGGCATATGTCAGCCTGAAAGTAGTACGCATCAGCGTCGTCCTCACCTACGGACTCTTTACATTCTTTGAAAACGTCACGTGCCCACTGTGGTTTGTCGGGATCGTCCTCCGACATCAATACATCTTCCCACCACTTTATGTGTGTAGGTTCTGTGACCGATAATGTCTCGCTGAATTGTAGGTGGTTGTTCGCCATTTGATCTCCTTAGTGTTGTGTTGGCTCCTTTTGGCCGCACAGATTTCTTATACCCGTGGATCGTTGATTGTTCGTGGGCAAAAAAGAAGCCCCACCGTTTGTGGTGGGGCTCTTTTGTGGACATGTATTCTTGTGCTTAGAAGAAAACCGAAGCATTATCACAGTCGGGATCTTTATGCGGTTCTTCTACATAAACAGTTTTTGATCTGGAGTTGTAGTACACACCTCCATCTGCCTCTTTTGCCATCTCATACAGAGAGACGCCATCTGGCGGTTGTTTCTCAGACCACACGATTAGTGTGGTCTTCCACAAAGGTTTTTGATTCACACCTTTGTGCTTAATTCGGTACTCCTCAATGTGGGCAGACATTGCTGTTACAGCTGTTAGATCACCACCGTGATCTTCACAAAAACCAACATCATGCGAGCACTCGGTTTTTGGACACTGTCTCCATCTAGCTGTCTGTTTAGTACAGCCCTCTTCGTGGCATTCAATAGTACTTCTGCCCATCAGCGCATTGCCAGTTTCGCAAACTCGGAGATCCTGTCCAAGAGCTTGGATCGGTTCTCGTCGTTTGGGTAAGACTCCTCGATGGTCTTGGTGAGGCCGGCCGCAAGGTTTCTGAGGGCCTCCTTGCGGATGTCCTTGGGGAAGGTTTCCGGAGGCTCAATGCGGCTGCGTACAGCCGCATCCTTGGCCTCAAGCAGCTTGCGTAAAGCCACAGTCGTCTCCGGATTGGATGGTAGCTCCAGCGCCATCCAGGTGGCCAGGTCAAAGAACCTGGATGAGATGTCCTGCAAGTGCTCTGGCAAGTGGCCGAAGTAGAAGTACTTGTGGATGTGGGCGATCGGTGGTGGAAAGTTCTCGGTTGTCACTGTCTTTTCTTCAGCCATTGTGTTCCTCTTGTGGTGTGTGATCTCTCAGCTTTTCTCGTTGGTCTTCCAGTCTCCACAGTCCTAGATCCCAAATATCCAAGTAGATCTTGACTGCTGCCTCTATCGCAAGTGGGTAGTGTTGGTAATCACCTTCACGTATCCTCAGGTGTTGTGCAATACCCTTTGGATCGGTTTCTATAGCATCACGAAAATGCTCCGGCTTCTTGTTCTCCAACTCTGCAATGGCCATGTAGACCACCTCCACAGCATGAGTCGGTAATATGAGATCAAGTGCAGTTGCCAGCACGTCCTCAGCAACCCCATTTGCGCCCATGAAATCTTCGATTCGTACTTTCTTTAGAGCTTCATTGAAAGATGGCTGAGAATTGATAACATGTGCACCGATTGCACATGCTCCACAATCCTGAGGGGCCCACCCTTTGCCATCCCAGACAGCTCCCGTGCTTGGATCAAAGATAATCTTCTTACGATGCAGCTCCTGCACATCCTTCACGCAGGCAGCTACAATTCTGTCCCTTTCCTCGACCGTGAAGTCACGGCTGTCAAGGATTGTGTCAATTTGGTCCTCTGTCAGCATGTTATCCTCCTAGATCTAGCGCCTTCTCATCATTCTTGAGTTGAATGTAGGTATTGATGTTCTTCTCAAATCGATCGAAGAACCCTTTACACAGATGCCCTTCTGGATAGTGATCATCACACCACGTGAGTATGTCTTTCGCATCCTTTGGCTCACTACACTCAACAGCCTCGTACGTCTCACACAGGTACCTGGCTGTGATATTCTCCATCTGCTCGTAGTAGTCAGAACTGAACGTCCCTCCTGGAGTCCTGAGTGCGTTGACCATCCATTCGATTGGGTGGGAGAGGCCGCATACCCAACCACTGGTTACAATCCAGTGGAACTGTTTGAGGTAGTCCTCGTTGCTCATTAGAAATCCTCCGGCCGGGTGATCTTCGGGTTGATCGGGACAAGAGCAGTGTGTGCCTCGGCCTTCACGATCTCCTTTGTGTCTTCTGTTTTTACATCCTCAACGTCAATTACTGTTTCTTCAGTCATCTTCTTTCTCCGTTACTGGTAGTAGCCAATCAGCATCTTCCGACCGTCTTGAGCGTCCTAGAGAGCAGTCTTCGTAACCCACGTTGTAGTAGCGAGTCACCAACCTGTCTAATGCACTATGTTCCTTGTCCTGTTTCACTGCCTTTCTCATATCCATTAACCACACCACACCCGACATCATAATCTCTGCGACCTTCAGGATGCCAAGAGTGGTGAGTAGTAGTAACAGACCTAAGATCAGCTCGTTTTTGCTCATTGATCCTCTCCACCACCACAATCGATCATTTTCACCCCATGTTCTTCGGCAATACTCTCTGCCCACTCTTTAGTCACACCCCAGAACACGGGATGGTAGATCACGTTAGTGCCCTTCGATAAGCACGTTCTGGTCTTAGGGTCATATCCACACCCGTTTTTTGTGAATCGGACGATCATAACCGCTCCTGTAGTTCAAGGATTTGTTGGCGTGTTGGGTTCTCCACAGCAATCCCCCACTCCCATGACAGGACGTGGTTACCGTAGTTACCGCCGGTGGTGACGTCCATTTCAGCAATTTCCATCGCTTCTTCTTCACTCTTGCCCTCCTCGAGGGCAGCGTTATATGCCTCGTTGACCTGGTCATCGCAGAGGAGGCCGGGAGCATGCTCCACACACCAATCGATAGCCTCATCGAGGGCGTCATCGAGGCTATTGGCCCAAACCATCAAATATGTGGCCCCACAAGCACCAAACCACAGGATGTACCTATGTTTGGTCCAGTCACTGTCATTCGGGTTGACTATCTCGATTTTTGCCATGACTACCTATGAGGTACCACAGGCAGTTTGGTTGTTCTCTTTCCAGGCATTGTTCATCTCCTCTTGTTGTTCGGCTGGTCCTATAAAAAAGTCCTCACCGTTTCGGGCAAGGACTAGTTCGTGTTTTGTGAAGACGTACCCTATGTACTCCCCCACACTGCATGGTGGTCTTTGAGACCAGGGATCGTAGACCAAATCATCTACGACAGCCACTGAGTGATATAACCAACGAGTATCTCCGTTGTAGGTAGGACACAGTAGCCTGTATTTTGAGGCGCACTCAATGTTGAGTATGTCTCCTTTGCCGGCAGCAGATAGGATGTCGTCTGCTGCCTCCCCACACATTCCATCATAATGGTCGAGATGCATGGTCAGTGCTCTCTCAATCAAATCACTGATCACCATTACCTGCCTGTATTTGCGCTTTGCTCTTTTCTTCAGACATACGTCCCTTCCTTGAACCACTGGATCTCTTGATACGTGTTGGCGAAGCTAGCGATCGGTTTGTCGTATGGGTGTGTGTTACTTGGCGGTTGGTCAGAGTCGAACCAACCGATACCAACGAATTTGTCAGGTTCATTGTTCTTTATACTCATCACCTCATTGTTGTTTAACGCGTAGGTATAAGCGTGCACTGTATACCGCAGACCATCTATCAATAACCCGCCCTTCACTTCCATAAATAAGTGTTGGTCGTCGAACTTCAAGTCAACACCTAGTTCTTCTTTGATCTCCCTGTTGATTGCGATGTGCCAGTTACTCGATTCTTTAGGCTCTACCTTGCCACCAGGTAAGGTCCACAGGAATGTGTTGTTTTTGCGGTTCTGGAACAACACCTGTTTCTTATACATAAGCGCTGCCACAACTACGTGTAGTCCATCTTCGTGTTTCATAGTTATCCTTATATATTGCCCGGTTTAACCGTGCCCCGTTTCCCCAAATAAGTAGAAGAAATCGGCACACTGTTGTTGGTGATAGGTGCAGTTCCCACATAGTGGCGATCCACAACCCAGACATTCTACTACCCCAGCTTGTTCACAGTCAGGGTCTACTGTATCTCCCGCACAGGATGCGTATTGTTCATTCATGGTCATCCGTATCATCTTTTTGTTCTGGGTGA
>Ga0307379_10002850_pt1 | contig 25300 bp, 19 predicted proteins | sample UN2MG_FD_202237 | JGI IMG/M metagenome (GOLD analysis project Ga0307379, IMG submission 202237) | Soil microbial communities from Risofladan, Vaasa, Finland - UN-2 | ecosystem: Environmental > Terrestrial > Soil > Coastal area > Acid sulfate soil | place: Finland: Risofladan, Vaasa | collected...
GGCCAAGGGGGTGCTATGGACGTTCTTGCGCCCGGGAGTATCATCCGCAACCGATCCCGCCTCTGGCGCGTGGACGCGCGAGAGGCCCTCACCCCCGGCACCCCCCCATGGGGGGGGAGAAAGGGGGGGCGAGGGGGGGCGGGAGACGTGCTCGTCGCCACGCCGATTGACGGCGGCGAGGCGGAACAGACCCGCTTCTACGTGCCGTTCGAGGACGTCCGGCCGGGCCGCCTCGAGCCCCCCTCCTCCGACGTCGTGGGCCACCCTGCGGCTCAGGACCTCCTCCTGCGTGCCTATCGCCTGAGCCTGCTGCACGGCACAGCCCCCCTGATCAGCCTCCAGCGCAGCCGTGTCATCCCCAAGGACTACCAACTGGTGCCGGTGGTGATGGCACTGGAACAGCCCCGCGTGCGCATGCTCATCGCCGACGACGTGGGGCTGGGCAAGACGATCGAGGCCGGGCTCATCCTCACCGAACTGCTGGCGCGCCAGATGGCCGCTCGCGTGTTGGTCATTGTGCCCGCCAACCTGCGCGAGCAGTGGCGGGAGGCATTGGACTACTTCTTTCACCTCCCCGCCCGCATTATCTCGACCCGCCACCGCCGGGAGATGGAGCGGGAACTGCCGGCCGGCGCCAACCCCTGGGAGCATTACCGCTTCCTGATTGCGTCGGTGGACTATGCCAAGCAGCCCGGCGTCAAGAATCAGATCCTGGAGCAGCGCTGGGACGTCGTCGTCATAGACGAGGCCCACCAGGTGGCCAAACCACACCAGAGCGGCCCCGACCAGCGGGTGCAGATGGAGCGTTGGGAATTGGCCGAGGCATTGGCCGCCAGCAAGCAGGTCCATCACCTGCTGCTCCTGACCGCCACTCCCCACAACGGTTACAGCGATTCCTTCGCCAGTCTCTTGCGCATGCTGGACGTAGGGGCAATTGAAGGCCCAGTCCATAATCCCCACGTCATCCGGTCGAGGGCCGAGCGCTACGTCTGCCAGCGGCGGCGGGGGGACGTGGAGGCCTGGTTCCAGGACGATCCCACCCGCAGCCCGTTCCCCAAGCGCGACCAGGACGAGGTGATCGTGCCGCCGACGGCCTACGAGATGGACGCCATCCGCGCCGTTGAGGCTTATGGCAAGCGGGTATTGCAGCAGGCCTCCGCCGGCAGCGTGCAGGCGCGCACACTGGCATACTGGACGGTGCTGCACCTGCACAAGCGGGCGCTCAGTTCGCCGGAAGCGCTGCGCAGGTCGCTCGGCAACCGGCGGGAACGGCTGAGGCAAGAAACCAGGTTTTTTCCTGAAAACCTGGTTTCTGAGGACGTCTCGATCCCCCCCGAGGTCGCCCGCGCCAACGTGCTGGACGAGGACCCCGGCGAGCGGCTGACCGACGAGGAGGCCGGCCAGCGAACAGAACGGCTGGTCTACGGGACGCCCGAAAACATCCAGGCCGAACTGGAACTCCTGGAGGAGGTATTGGAGAAGGCCGAGAAGGTCACGCCCCGCCGCGACAGCAAGCTGCAAAAGTTGCTGGACACTGTGCTGCGCCAGATGCTGGTGGCTGACCCCAAGGTGGTGCTCTTTACCCGCTACGTGGACACGATGAACTACCTGGCGGAACAGATCCAGGGCGACAAACGGTACGCTCACGCCACCGTGTTGACGATTCACGGCGGGCTGAACGAGCGGCAGCGACGAGAGATCTTTCTGGCGTTTGAGCGGGCGAAGGTCGGCGTCCTCGTCGCCACCGACGCCATCTCCGAGGGCATCAACCTGCAACACGCCGCTGCGCAGGTGGTCCATTACGAACTGCCCTGGAACCCCAACCGGCTGGAGCAACGCACCGGGCGGGTGGACCGCTTCGGGCAGCGCAAGCCGGTCGTGACCGTGCGGACGATGGTGATGGACGAGACGCTGGACGCCACGATCCTGAAGGTGCTGGTGGAGAAGGCCGCCCAGATCCGGCGCGATTACGGCTTCTCCCCACCCTACTTTGGCGACGAGACCAGCGTCCTGGAACTCCTGGCGCAGCACGAGGTCACGCTCGGCCCCAAACAGCTCAGCCTCTTCGAAGCCCTTCCCTCTCCCTCCCAGGGAGAGGGCCAGGGTGAGGGTAGGACCGGGGGTGAGGGCCAGGATCCCTTCGCCAGGGAGACACTGGAACGGATCAAGGACGAGTCCTTCTACGGCCAGACCCACATCAGCCTGCCCGAAATCGAACGGCGCCTGGAAGAGACAGCAGCGACCGTCGGCTCGCCGGACGAGATCCGCGCCTTCGTGCTCAGCGGGCTGAACCGTTTTGGCTGCAGCGTGATCGAAAATCCTGATGACTCCTGGCGCGTCCTCGTCACCAACCCGGCCTTGCAGACTGCCTCGGTTGGCACGCTGATTGGGCGGGCAACTTTCGACCCCGAGTGGGCGCTGGACGACCCGGACGTGACACTCTTGGATGTGGGTCATCCATTAGTGCGGCGGCTGATCGAGGAGGTGAAGCAGCGCACGTTCCGGGGAGAGGACGGGCAGCATTACGGGCGCACGGCCTACGCCGCCACGCCGGACGTAGAGGAGGTGACGGCGCTCTTTCACCTGTTGGTCCGTTACGTGGTGAACACCAAGCCGGCCTCGATCGTGGAGGAACTACTGCCAGTGGCGGTGCCGGTGTACGGCGGTGATCCATTGCCTCCAGAAGCAACACACCGGCTCTTGGACGCGCAACCCATTTCGAAGATCCGCACCGAAGCCGAGGTGAGGGAAACACTTACTGATGCACTGGCGATTGAGGGGCTGGGCCAGTTTCTGAAAGATGCGGTGGAAGCACGACGGGGGAAGTTGGTAGTTGAGCGGCGCAGTATGCGCGAACAGATGGATCAATGGGGAAAAGTACAGACAGCCAAGTGGTTGCAGGGGATTGACGACCTATTGCCGGGGAGCCTAGATATGCTGACCGTGATGATTCTCTATCCGGCTTAGTACTACAACCTCACTTCACTTTCAAGTGGGGCGAGACCTAAGCTCACAGGGTCAATTTAACCCCCTCGGTGGGGACTGAGCATTGAAAATCCTACCCAGGTGGGCGACCAGGAAGCCCATTTTGGTTATCTGAGGCTGTAGTATTAGGGTGATAAGTCCGGCCTATTCAAGGCTTTTCGTGAGTAGAATATCGACTATTACGGGAGGGGGAGCATATGCCTATTGATCTCGCCCAGATTAAATCCGGTGAAGAGTTCGAACTGCTCTGTGAAGACCTGTTACAGGCAATGGGATTCACCATCGTGCAAAAACCTGCACGAGGACCGGACTTTGGCATAGACATCATCGTGAACGAAACCATCAGAGACAGGACAGGGGTATCCGAGGAACGCAAGACATTGGTTCAGTGCAAACATTATGCGCATGCCGGAAAAGCCGTGAGTTTTGGTGACATCGGAAGTTACCGTGAGGCAATGGATCAATATGGTTGTCGACATTATCTGCTCATCACAAGTACTGTTCCTACCCACGACCTGCAAACCAGATTCCAGTCAACGAACGAAAGAGGTGATTATACTGCTGCAATCTGGTCCAAGGGTGACCTAGCCAGGCTACTGGACGAGTACCCCGGTGTACGTGAGCGTCATTTTCCTTCTAGCTCGACTTCAACTCCTGCTGATATGCCTGCCGAAGATATTGGTGAAACCGAGTCTGCTAGGGATGCTGAGATTGGTTCCCCGCAGACAGAACAGGGCATACCTGCAGACGATGATGATGGCAGCGACATAGTCGAAGGTGAAAGCAAGAGTGGTGCTGACGACATTTCCGACCTTCCTGCAACCAGTCAGGCATCAGTTGAGCAAGTTGTACGAGTCACCATTGATGAATCCGCAATTGCCGCAAGTGCAGCCTCTGACCAACCCATTTGTAGCAAAGATGAGGATAGACTTGGATTTGTGATCTATGCCGAAGCTATAGCTGCCTTCATCACCTCAGAGGACACCACAACCCCGCTCGTGATCGGCATTGATGCTCCTTGGGGACATGGCAAGACCTCCCTAATGCATATGATTCGGAACGAGTTGAACCCCAAACGCCCCTGGTATTTACGGTCCTGGCTCTGGCTGAAGCTGAAAGGCTGGCGAATACGCTGGCTGACTACATCACCGATTTGGTACGGTGGCAGGTTTGCTTTGTGGGCAGCAAAGTGGCTAAGACGAGATAACCGTCCCGCCTTCGTGGCTCTCGCTCAGTGGATGCGAAATCCTGATTCGGAAGGTGAAAAGCCTAACAGAGCTGATGAAGCTGCTGCAGCAAAGGCGCCCGCAACTGAAAGGCTGCTCCAATGGTGCTTAAGAGTTCGCCAGCCTATTGAAGCACGGCATCCTACAGTTTGGTTCAACGCTTGGAAGTTTGATGGTGAAGAAGCAATTTGGTCTGCACTGGCAGTGACTATACTAGAGCAGATCAAGACGAATACTTCGTGGATTGGACGTCTTTTCTTCTGGCTACGACTATGGGTGAAACGCTTCAATCACCTCCGAGCGTGGGAAGTCGTCGCCAAAAAGATCCTCTGGCCGGTACTCCTGGGAGGAGCAGGATGGCTCTGGGCTCAGTATAGCGGCCAGATTGATCTCCTACCCCCTCTTGGACGGGGCCTTGTGCAGTGGGTGCTCTGGGGTGGTTCAATTCTGACGGCTGGCATCCAAATGGCATCCATTGTCCAGGATCCTTTCTCGCTCTCCTTTGCCAGGTATGTCAAGGCGCCCAATTATCGGGAAAGGATTGGTTTCATCGGCGATTTTGAGGAGGATTTCAAACACATCGTTGCGATAGCTACCGGTAGAGTGTGGGGGTGGAAGCGGCGCAAACTCATCATCTTCATCGATGACCTTGACCGCTGTGAGCCTCCAAAGCCGACTGACGTCATCGAAGCAATCAACGTGTTCCTGGATAGTCCAGGTTGTGTCTTTGTCATAGGTATGGACTCGCGGGCAGTTGTGGCGAGTATCGAGACCAAGTATGAAACGCTCTTCAAGAAGACACAATTGGAGCTGCCTGATCAGCCGACACTGGGACATTGTTTTCTACAGAAGATCGTTCAAGTACCCTTTGCGATTCCACCCGTTCCTAGTTACTGTATGATTGCTCTTCTAGAGCAAGTTATCGGCCCTAGCCCTGTGCAAGAGACGGCTGGGGAGCCGGGTAGGAAATCCACTTTCCAGGTTGCTCCACCGACCGAGCGAGAACCAGAAGGGTCACCTGCGGGTAAAGAGAGAAGAGAGGATGTAGGTAGCTATCGTCAGAATACGGACGTTTGGGAAGCTATCAGCAGAGGCGTGAAGTACCTTGAGGCTAACCCTCGACAAGTGAAATGCTTTGTTAATCTATTTCGTCTGCAGTTGTATGTCGCACATGCCCGCGGACTCTTTCGTGAACTAGTTGGTGAAGGTGAATCTCGAAGTGGATACACGCTTGATAGCCTAGCAGCGTGGATTGCTCTTTCAATGCGTTGGCCGCGAATTGCATTCTGCTTACGCCAGGAATATCAAAAGGCCAAACTGTGCCAACGGTTGCTGTGGATTGCTCAGTTAACCAATGAGAAGGGTGATTGGATCGGAGGGTCCGACATCGTCGTCAGGATGGACGAGGGCCGACTAGATACAGATTTGGTCAGATTACTACCCCAACAGCCTGAGATCCTGAGCGATACACCAAGACGTGTCCTGGCAACAGAGTTGGCTGCTCAACACATGGGCAAGCGTGAGGGGGGGAGCGAAGATTCCACAATCTCATGGGGATTGGATTGGCGTACCTTTCCCTGGGAGAAATGGCTTGTCAATCGAGACTTCCTCCAAGTTGTGAAAGCTCTAGAGGAATGGTGGATCCAACCTGTGGACGAGCAGCGAGACTGGCTGACGATGGCAATGCTGTGCAATGAGCCTGGTCTGACGGGCCAAGTAAGGCCGCCGGAGCCGCCAGAGATGTCTGGAAAGAGCAAAGCGTCCACGGTAGAAGAAGCCACATGACTACTCCCACTCACATCACCACCTCCGGCGGCCTGATCTCCGCCGCGTTCATCGAGAACGTCCGCCAGCCCGGCTCCCGCCAGCGCGGGGTCGAGCCCGAATCGTTCGCCCTGCCCTGGGCCGAACCTCCCAGGAGCGCCGCCACGCTGGAAGAGAGAATCGCCACCGCATGGGAACTCCTCCTGGAACGCTGGGACGCCATCCGCAACGACCTGCCCGCGCTGGACGTTTCCCAGGCCCGTTCCCGCTGGCTCCTGCCGCTGTTCGAAGCGCTTGACTTTCGCCCGGTCTACCTGCGCGGTGACACAATCCTCGACGAAGCGGGCAAGTTGCGCTTTCCGCTTTCCCATCGCGGATGGGACGGGGAAGGCACACCGGTACTCCACACCGTCGTCCCGTCCCAGGACCTGGACGGACGGATGGTCGCCGGCCGGGGCGTCAAAGTCAAGTCGCCCCACGACATACTACAGGCCTTTCTCAACACCAGCCCCGCCGACCGCTGGGCCATCCTGACCAACGGCATCCTCTTGCGCCTCTTGCGCGACTACCACCACACCTTCACCAAAGGCTACGTCCAGTTCGACCTGGAGTCCGTCTTTGAGACGCGCAACTATGGCGACTTTCGCGCGCTGTATCGCATGTGCCACGCCAGCCGCTTCGTCCCACCTCCCCCTCTCCCTGATGGGGAGAGGGGGCCAGGGGGTGAGGGGGTAATGCCGCTGGAGCAGTTCTACAAGGACTCCATCGCCACCGGCGTCAAGGTCGGCGAGGACCTGCGCGGCCAGGTGCGCCAGGCCATCGAGACGCTGGGCAATGGCTTCCTCGACGGCGAGTTGATCCGCCTGTTGGCGGGGGATGTGAAACGTGAAAGTGTGAAACGTGAAGACGTGAAACGTGAGGAAAGCATCACGGATCACGTTTCACGTTTCACGCCTTCCAGTCTGCTTCAACAGTACTATGCCGAGATACTTCACGTCGTTTACCGCATCCTGTTCCTGCTCTTTGCCGAGCAGCGCGGGATGCTGCCGGGGCGCAACTCGCTCTACGCGACAAGTTACTCCATCGCCGCCCTGCGCGCCCGCGCCGAGGGCGACCTCCCGGCCGAAGACGACTTTACCGATCTGTGGGAAGGGCTCAAGGTCACCTTTCGCATGGTGCGCGAAGGGGTGCCGGAACTGGGCATCTTTGGCTACGACGGCGTGCTCTTCGCCGAAGACCAGACCCCGCTCCTCGACGGCCTCCCCTCCCCTCTCCCAGGATTGGGAGAGGGGCCGGGGGTGAGGGCCATCCGCAACAGCGACCTCCTCCACGCCATCCGTGCCCTGACGCTCGTCGAGCGGGAGGGGGTTCTCCAGCGCATCTCCTACGCCGACCTGGGCGTCGAAGAACTGGGCTCGATCTACGAGAGCCTGCTCGACTTCACCCCGCGCGTGACCGCCGGGCCAGAGATGGCGGGGAGCCGCGAGATCCCGGCCAACACCTTCTTCCTCGACCCGCGCGGCTCCGAGCGCAAGACGACCGGCTCCTACTACACCCACCCGTCGCTGGTCAACGAACTGATCAAGAGCGCACTGCTGCCCGTGGCGCGGGAACGGCTGGCGGCAGCGGGACTGCCGGTGATCGAGGAGGCGGCCATCGGTGAGGCGACGGCCGGCCTGCTGACCGACTATGCCGGCCTCAGCGCCAAACAACGCGCCGCCGGTGAGCAGACACTTCTTTCCATCAAACTCTGCGACCCGGCGGCCGGCAGCGGCCACTTCCTGGTCAAGGCCAATAACGCGCTGGGAGCGGAACTGGCGCGCATCCGCTCCGGCGACGAGTATCCAACCGAGGCCGAGGTGCAGGCCGCCAAGCGGGACGTGCTGGCGCACTGCATCTACGCGGTGGACCTGAACCCGATGGCGGTGGAGCTGTGCAAGGTCAGCCTGTGGATCAACGCAAGCGTGCAGGATAGGCCCCTCAGTTTCCTCGACCACCACATCAAGTGCGGCAACTCCCTCATCGGCGCGACGCCGGAACTGATGGCGAAAGGCGTCCCCTACGAGGCTTTCGGCCCCGGTATCACCGGTAACGAGCGCGCCGTCGCCAACCGGTTCCGCGCCCAGAGTCACCAGGAACAGCAGGAATTCGAGCGAGGCGGCGGCTACCAGCCGGCCCTCTTCCGCGTGCGGGTGTACGAGCCGACCGGCGAGGTGCGCGAAGAGTACCAGTACATGAGCGCACTGGCCGAGGACCGGCCCCACACGGCGCGGGAGCGGTACGCAGCTTACCTGGCCACCGGCGATTACCGGCGCCAGAAACTGGAGGCCGACTGCTGGAGCGCGGCTTTCTTCTGGCCGTTGACCGAGAATACCGCTTGGGCGCCGACCTACGGCGAGTTCCAGCGGCTGCGCGACGAAGGCCCCGAGGCGCTGCCGCCGGAAGCCTTGAAGCAAATCGAGGTGCTGGCCGAGCAGTACCGCTTCTTTCACTGGCACCTGGAGTTTCCCGACGTGTTTGGGACGACGGACGACGGCCGACCGCCGACCGGTGCAGAGCACCCTCCGTCCGTCGGTGGTCGTCCGTCGGCGGCCGGTTTTGACGTCGTGCTGGGCAACCCGCCGTGGGAGCGCATCAAGTTACAGGAGAAGGAGTTCTTTGCCGAGCGCGAACACGCCATCGCGGAGGCGCGTACCGCCGCCGAGCGGGCCAAACTGATCCGCGCACTGCCCCAGGCGAATCCCGCGCTGCACGCCGCCTACGCCGCTGCGCTGCGCGGGAGCGGGGCGACCGCGCACTTCCTGCGCACCTGCGGGCGCTTCCCGCTGGCATCCGGCGGGGATGTGAACACCTACGCCGTGTTTGCCGAACTGGCGCGCCACCTGCTGGCCCCGGCGGGGCGGGCGGGCATCATCGTGCCGCTGGGCATCGCCACCGACTACACCTACCGCGACTTCTTCGCCGACCTGGTGGAGAGCGGACAACTGGTGAGTTTCTACGATTTCGAGAACCGCGAGGGTATCTTTCCCGGCGTGCATCGGAACTACAACTTTGCGCTGATCACCCTGGCTGGCATTGACCGACCACGGAGTGAGGCCGAGTTTGCCTTCTTCATGACCCGGATTGACCACCTGCAGGACGAGGAACGGCGTTCTAAACTAACCAGAGGGGATCTTGCTCTCATAAATCCTAACACACGGACCTGCCCTGTTTTCAATACACGCCGCGATGCTAATCTGACACGCAGACTCTACCGCGCCTGCCCGGTGCTGCATAATGAGCGCACAGGTGAGAACCCGTGGGGTGTACGCTTCTTTACGATATTTCACATGGCCAACGACAGTAGATTGTTCCATACCCGTGAGCAATTGGAGAGAGGGGGTTACACTCTTTCCGGGAGCCGTTTTATGCGCGGCGATGAAGTCTACCTCCCACTGTTCGAAGCCAAGATGATGCATCAGTTTGACCACCGTCACGGTACTTTTGATGGGCAGTCAAAAGAAGAAATCGGAAAGGGCTTATGCCGCAACATTCAGGACCAAGAGCGCAGAATTCCTATCGTTTTGCCGATTCCTCGCTACTGGACAGCTGAACAATCGCTTATGAAGGCGCTTAAGGAGGACTCGAAGAGCCAGTGGTTCATTGGCTTCAGGAACATCACGAGAGCAGTGGACAGCCGAACTGCGACGTTTGCAGTCCTGCCGTGGGTTGCATCAGGGCATTCTATTCAGTTGATCGCGACTACTGTATGTAAGAGCACACTGGTTCCGTCACTTCTGGCAAATCTCAACTCGTTGGTGTTTGACTTTGGGGTTAGGCAGAAGATGGGAGGTATCAATCTCAGCTACTACATAGTGAAGCAGTTGCCTGTATTTCCTCCTGACCGCTACACCCCCGCCCTCCTCGACTTCATCGTCCCCCGCGTGGTCGAACTCACCTACACCGCCTGGGACCTGCAACCCTTCGCGCAGGACATCTTGGAGGAGGTCGGGCCGGAAACGTGGGCGCGCTGGTTTGCGGATGCGCCGGTGCACACCGGCCCGCCACCGGCGTGGGCCAAGGCAGCGATGCCCACCCCCTTCGTGTGGCATGAGGAACGCCGCGCCCACCTGCGCGCGGAACTGGACGGGCTCTACGCCCACCTCTACGGCCTCACATACGAGGAACTGGCCTACATCCTCGACACCTTCCCCATCGTGCGGCGGAAGGACGAGGAGCGGTGGGGGGAGTATCGGACGAAGCGGATGGTGCTGGAGAAGTACGAGGCACTGGTGGGACAATTCGGCTGAACGAGCGACAGACGAACGGAGGTAAGACATGTCTAGCCTGGACCACTTTTCTCTGGCCCTCGAGTTCCCCAACATTCCAGAAGGGCCAGGGGTTTGCATCATTGAGAATGCACAGGGCGAAGCATTGCAAGTGACCTATTCGGGCAATATCCGTCGTCGCATCGGGCAACTCATGGACAGCGAAGGCACTACGTGTGTCCACGGCCCCAAGATCTACGAAGCACAGAAGAGAGGGGAACGCATCTTCATACGCTGGAAGCTCACGCCGCACTATGAGGCGGAGAAGAGTCGGCTCGTGGAAGAACTGAACCCGCGATGGGCGCTGTAGTTGATGAGGATGCCCCCACAATCATCCAGGCAAGCCCAGACAATCATCGGACGCCCATTCTGCACTCGAAGGAAAGAGCGTAAGAACTGGCAGTGAGTAACAAGTTAGGGAGGTATGATGACCCAGTTAGATCAAGTTGAGATGCAGCGGCTGGTCAAACTGTATGACCTGGAGTGCTACTTATTCGGGGAGGTTTCATCGCGGTTCAAGGAACGGCAGACCCTCACACCTTATGACTTCTTCGCCATCATCGTCTGGAAGTCCAACCGTGCCAAGACCAAAATCAAGCGGGGCTTGGCCGATTGTGGGAAAACGGTAGACGGGTTGATGTGGGAAGTGAGCCAGGCAGAGACGCCCGAATGCAAAGTCGAAATTCTGGACGAGATTCCCGGAATCGGCCTGCCGATGGCCTCGGCTATTCTGACCGTCTGCTACCCAGACACATTCACAGTCCTGGACGAGCGCGCCTGGGAGGTGCTCCGGAAAGACTTGGCGGAAGATCTACCCAACCATTATCCGCAGAACATAAGCGAGTATCTTCAATACTGTGATGTATGTCGGCATCGCGCAGATCAACACAAACTCAGTCTACGGGACTTTGACCGTTTCCTATGGGCCAAGAGTTGGGAAGATGATCTATATAAACTCATCAAAGGCCTGTGATTTCAGGGGGTGCTATGATGACCAAACCCAAACACGCCTGGATGGTTCACGCTGGCAACGACAACGAACTCGCGGACTTGGTGGAAGAGACAAGCGCAGTTGCCATCGGCTGGCCGGAGATGGGTGATGTGTCCGGCCTCGACAAGCGCGACCAGTTCAAGCGGCGTTACGAAGAGATCTTTCCAGATCACTCTCTCGGGCGCATCGTGGTCAACGCCGGACAGATATACCGCTTTGCGCAAGAGATCGGTGAAGGCGATTATATCCTGACCTACATCAAAGCCAGCCGCGAAGTCTCGATCGGCCTGGCGGCGGGGCCATACGAGTACCGCACCGACCTTTTTCCCGAGCACTACCACCACGTGCGCCGGGTACAATGGCTCAAGCGGATTTCACGGGATGATTTCAGTAAAGCGGCTCGCAACAGTATGGGCAGCACCCTGACGGTCTTTGGACTGGACGACCATCTGACGGAGATCCACGGGCTTGCCACTGCGACGAAAGAGCCAGCCGTCCCCGAGGAGGAGGAACCCCCCTTCTTTGACGAAGTGAAAGCCAAAGCCGATGAACTGATCGCCGATCTCATCAGCCGCCTGGACCCTTACGACTTCCAGGACCTGGTCGCAGCAGTGCTACAGTCTATGGACTTTCGCACCGTCAGCGCGCCACCGGGGGCCGATCGCGGAGTAGATATCGTCGCTCATCCAGACCCCTTCGGCTTTGAGCGTCCCCTCATCAAGGTGCAGGTGAAGCACCGGCAGGGGCCGGTCGGCGGGCCGGAGATGCGCTCTTTCCTGGGCGCCCTGCGCTCCGGTGACAACGGCCTGTATGTCTCTACCGGCGGCTTTACCCGCGACGCAACGCTGGAAACAGAGCGGTCACGTGAGTCGGTGGCTCTGCTGGATCGGGATAGTTTCATCCAACTGATGCTGGAACACTATGAAGCGCTCGACCCCGAATACAAAGCCCGGGTTCCGCTGCGCAAGGTTTGGGTGCCGGCGGAGTAGGAGGGCAGCAATGGACTCGGAAAACTGGATAGGAGAGCCTCTCTCTGACTACCGCGAGAACCTCATTGTTGATGTCAACAACCCTGTTCTCGCCTTCAAGGCAATGCGCGATCGCTACACAGGGGAACGCATCCCGTTTGCAGGACGTCCCTACCTGGCCAGCCCCTGCAGCGAAGACGCGCTGACCTGGAACGTCTTTCGCTGGCTCCAGGTTCGCGGCCACGAAGACATGATCGGTCACTGTCTGAGGATGGAGACACCCGAGACGATCCTGTTCTGGGGGTTCGACTGCCAGAGCCCAGGAGATCACCAGTTCACGCTTGGCGAGCTCATCCGTAGCGTGGATGGCGTCAGAAGGGGTCAGGTTACGGAGCCTGACCTGGTGTTGATCGGCCCTCAGACCGTGCTCTTTGTCGAATGCAAGCTCGGACGGGCCGGTCAACCGCTCTACCAGCCCTGGAGCGGCAAGGGAGCTAAACGTCTGGGGGACTACCAGGATCAACTTGCCAGGGCCGGCATCGAGCTGTTCAGGCCAGCGTTGAAACAAACCGAGGCTGAATGCTACTACCAGTTGGTCCGCAACGCCTTCTACGCTGTCATGCTGGCGCGCGCTCTGGAGAGACAGAACGCCGTAGTCACTGCGCTGCTCAACGCCGACAGCGCGGATTACAATCGGCGATATGCTACTCCCAGGGAGCAACTGGCTGCATTTCGGGAACTGGTCAAGCCAGATGTCTGCCAGATCAGGCTGCTGACTTGGCAGGATGTCGCCGAAAGAATCGAGCGGCAACCTGGAGCGTGTGAAGCGTCTGTCCGGCTTCGACAGACGCTTGACATGTGCCGGTAGCCGGTGAGAACTCCGAAAGGGAGTAGTAATGGCTCTGGTGAGATGCGAACGATGCGGTCGTCCAAAAGGTAGAAGGCACACCTACGTGTCATCTGTGAAGCCCGTCGGCTATCCAGAGACTGCAGCAATCTGCGGAAGCGCCGGGTGTGAGCGACCTGGCCTGGTATGGCTCGATGGGGGGGAAAAGGCCCAGTACGAGCGCGGACAGCGTGTCTTTTCCGTCCCCAGCGCAGCAGTGAAGGTCAAGGTGATATAACTTATGGGAGCAGAAAATGGCAGAGATTCGTCAGAAGTTACCCCAAAACATCCAATCCCTGATTGGTGAAATCGGCGAGAAGCAGGTGTTGCTGCGCTTGTTCCTGCTGGTCCAGCACACGTCGTGGGAGGTTTTCCACAACCTGGGCGAGGCCGGCTACGACATCTTGCTGCTCAATGCCGAAAGCGGCGGGCGCGTGCGGATCGAGGTCAAGACCCGACAGAAGATGTATACTACGAGCAAGCATCCTGAAAGGGTCAACTTCTTTCTCACCGGCGGCGAATATCAGGGCTGTGATTTCGTGGTGGCCTACTTTCTGGACCACGACGGTTTCTATGTTGTGCCCAAGGGCGATCTAAAGGAGGCCCATTCAGGCGAGAAGACCCGTTGGCGTTTCACGCTGACGATGAACAAGCAGGGCGAGCCACACCCCCGCTTCGCGCAGTACCGGGATGCCTGGCACACCTTGCATCCCGACTTTGCAGGCGCGGTGGTGTGAGGTGCCGGTTTTCGAACTCCCGGCGGCGTTCAGGTAGAGGCGGAGTGGGGGCCGGACGAATGGGAGTAAACTGAGGTCTGGATCTACGGCCAGCCAAAAGGGGGATAGCGATTTACGGGAACGCATCTGTGGGGCGAGTATCGGACGAAGCGGATGGTTTTGGACGCGAATATCTAGGTCATCGGCCAATCCAGGGCGGGGGTACGTCCATAAGGAGGAACTGAAATGACTGGTGTTGCTGATAGGCCAGTTAAGTGTGCGTTGGTACTCTCCGGCGGCGGCGGGCGTGGCGCCTACCAGGTCGGCGTCTGCCAGGTTCTTGAGGAAATGTCCTGGCGTCCTGACATGGTGCTTGGGAACTCCATCGGCGCCACAAACGGGGCTATGCTGATTGCGCCTAAATCTGACCTGAAACTCTCCGGAGCCGAGCTATTGCAGCAGGTCTGGTGCTGCAAGATGTACAACAAGAAACTGCATAAGGCGTCTCCTGAATGGCCATGGTATCTAGAGGGGGTTATTGGCCTGGTTGTCAAGATTCTACAGGCGCTACAAAAGCCATCCAGATCTGTCGAGGCGGACCAGTTGTTCCTTGAGTTGATTAGGAGGCGCGCGGAGTGGGATGAGGTCGAGCGAGAGAGGGTTTCGCTTATGAGCGTCATCCAGAAGGTGTTCGGGAAACCTTCCCTGATGGACCGCGAGGGCTGGCGGCGGTTGCTGGATCAGAAGGTAGACTTTCACCAGCTCAAAGAACGCTGCCCGCCCTACTATGGCATCGCGGTGACCGACGTGCTCACCGGCGCGCCACGATATTTCTGGAACAACGTGCCCCCAGGTGTGGAGGGTACTGCGTCGGAAATCACCGTTGACCACGTGATGGCCAGCTCGAGCATTCCCGGCATCTATCCAGCGACGTACCTGGAGGGGCGGGAGTGGTGGGACGGGGCCTCTATCGCCAACTCGCCGATCGGGCCAGCCATTGATTCTGGTGCCAGAGACATCATCGTGGTCTTGATGACGCCCTGGCACCCGGAACCTCGGGGAAAAGGCGTACCGCTGCAGGCCAACTCAACGACTGTGTTGGATGCACTCGATCGTTTTCTCGATTGGACAATGCTTGCGCCTCTTCGGACTGAACTCAAGCGAAAAAGGCCAGATCAGAAAGTGCGAATCGTTGCACCCGAAAAGATTCAGGGAATCGTGCAGATCGTTGATTACAATCCGGAGGAAAGCGCGCTGCTGATCCAACAGGGCATTGAGGATGCAAAGCGTGTACTGCAATAGTCGGCGAGGCACTTGTTTCCGGCCAGGCCGGTCTGCGAGCTGGATGGGCTCTACGCCCACCTCTACGGCCTGGACCGCAACGAGCCAGCGCAAATCTTGGGTACCTTCCCCATCGTGCGGCGGAAGGACGAGGAGAAGTACGGGGAGTACCGGACGAAGCGGATGGTGTTGGAGGCGTATAAAGGGCTGGAATCGAAGTACTGAGCGGCATCACTGGTGTTGTGCAACCTGTATCTGGCGGTGGTATAATGATGGAAAGGCAGATCATGAGAATCTGGTAGGAGGTCAAAATGGGGACGATTACACTGGAGATACCTGAGTCTCAGGTGATTGAGTGGGTGCGACAACTCTCCCCCAAGGCCAAACAGTTAGTGTTGAGGGCTCTCATTCCGCGGCTTGATGAACTGGAGGCTCTGGTAGACTATGGCAGCCAGCGGATGCGTTCGCTCTGCGCGGAGCGCGACCTGGAGTGGAATAGCCTCAATGAGAATGAGCGCCAGCGGTTGGTAGATGACCTGTTGCACGAGACGTAGCCATGCCTGAGCGAGTGGTCTTTGACACCAACATCTGGATTTCTGGCCTGCTATGGCGCGGTAGGCCATACCAGTGCCTGCTGTTGGGACGTGCCAAAGTCGTCCAGGCTGTATATTGCCAGGCCATGGTAGCCGAACTTGCGCAGAAACTGCGCCAGGCATTCGGTTTTACGGAAAACCGTATTCAGGCTGTGGTATATGACCTGCGGCGCGTGTCCGAGCACGTGGAGATCACTGGGGATCTTCACGTAATCGCCGACGATCCTGACGACGACAAGTTTGTCGAGTGTGCCTTGAGAGGAAGGGCTCTGTGGATTGTGTCTGGAGATCACCACTTGCTCGACCTTGGTGAGTACGAAGGTATTGGTATTCTTTCCGCTGCCGAATTCGTTGCGCGTTTTGATTAACCTACACTGCCTGTCCTGGGCCTCAGGTGTTTTCTTTGGCATCTGGGCCGACTTCCAACCCCGGGAAAGCCTGGTTGAACTGCATGCCCGCATCGTAGAAGGGCATCTGCAACTTATGCCCACGCCGGGGAGCCCGGTCCGGGTTCAGGACAATCGTATCTGGCTTGAAGACGGACGGGAGTTGGTGCTCCAACTAGAGACTGTGTCATAGAAAGCCAAACCGTTCCGCGCTTTACCGAGTTTTTGATGTAGCAGCGGCAGGTTATGGTGGATACCTGTTCCGCCCGGCGCAAAACAAGTACCTGTGATTGCGATTCATAGGAGTAACTGAAATGGCACTCTACCTGATCCCATTTCACTACGTTTTTCCAGAAGTCGCGGCCAAAGAGACCCGCGTGCTGACCATACTCCAGCCGCAAGCTGGCTTACCGCCAGACGCTTACGACCTGTGGGAGTTCTATTGTCCTGACCCCGATTGTGATTGCCGGCGCGTCATGCTCAACGTGGCGAGTGAAAAGCAGCCCGACCACTTCCTGGCCTCCATCGGTTACGGGTTCGACCGAGACGACGAGATGGCCGGGCCGTATCTCGACCCGTTGAATCGCCAGAGCCAGTACGCCCCCAAATTGTTCGAACTGCTGTCCGAGGTTCTCTTGCACGATCGGCGCTACGTGGCCCGGCTGGAACGGCATTATGCGATGATCAAGCAAGCAGCAGCCGATCCCACTCATCCAGCCCATCGCAAACTGCAAGAACTGGAAGCCATCAGCCCAGAACGCCCCCGGAAACCCCAGCCTTCAGGCCCGCGCATAGGGCGTAACGACCCGTGTCCCTGCGGCAGCGGCAAGAAGTACAAGCAGTGCTGCGGCCGGAGGCAGTGACAGATGACCGACTCTCCTTCCGATGATGTAGAGGCGATCCTACACGTGCTGGAGACGGATCCGGCAGCCTTCGAGCGCCTGATCGAACCTATCGTGCACCGGCAGTATCAAGCGGCTTTGGCGGCCCTGCGCGCCGGGATGGAAAACCCCGCCCGCGAGCGCAAGGCGGTGTGGGGCCTTCTGACTGCCCTGGAGACCAGCGGTCGCCCTGCCCCACAGCACATCCCGACATTGGCCGAACTGGAACGCATCGCCAGAGAGACCGGCGGCACAGCGTGCTGCGACGTCGAGGAGGCTCTTTTCCAAGAGATGGCCCGGCTGAGCCACCCAGACCTGGTTCCATTCCTGTTGGAGGCCTTCTGGTACCGGCGTCCCTACGACCAATTCGCCGGGCGGCGGCGCGAGTACTCGGCCGACGTCACCGTGGCAATCGCCGCCCGCACGGGAGAACCCCAGGCCATCGCTGCCTTGGGTGAGATGTTGGCCGACCCCACCCCCAAGATCCGTGGCATCACGCTGGTCGTCATCTACGAGGCCTACGAGCGGGAAGGCTGCGAGATGCCCCCCAGCCTGCTCGACCACTTCTGGCGGCTGGCCCGGGAAGACCCCGACCAGCGCGTGCGCCAGACCGCACTGGCCTGCCTGCAGCGCATGGGCCAGGTCAGTTGCGAGGAGGCACTGCGGTATCTCGAAGGTGAGGACTGAAAGCGGAGGCGGTATATGGAAGAATGGGACCAGTGGACGGCCGAGCATCGCAGCATCGAGACGATGCGCCGGATCGTCCTGGATGCGATGCAGCTCACCCCGAACGGGTAAGTTCACCCTCAAGGCGTGCACCCAGCAAGTGCTCAAAGATGAGGACGGTTGCTTCCAGGGATGACGGGGGATGAACGATTGTGGAGGCGAAACCATGCAGCGAATCGGTCTCTGGCATATAACCCAGGATGGTCCAAGGAAGCTAGAGGCAGTCAGGGTTGATCTGGAGCAATACCTCGAAGACTGGATCGCGCGGGATCCCAGCCTGTTGCAGCAAGGACTGGTAATCGTCGGGCGACAAATCGGGCTGGAAGGCGGACGCCTGGACCTGCTGGGGCTTGACCCGCAGGGACGCTGGGCCGTGATCGAGATCAAGAGCGGGAGAGTGCGCCGCGAGACGATCGCCCAAGCGCTTGATTACGCTTCGTGTATTGCGCGGATGCCCCAGGATGAACTTTATCAGAAGGCGAAGGCATACCTGCAAAACTGCGGAACCTCGTTAGAGGCACTGCTTGAGGAGCGAGGGGGTCAGGATAGTGACGACAGCGAAGGCAGGGATGTCGTGATGTACGTGGTGGGTACGGGCAGCGAACCGGGTCTGGAGCGGATGGTGGATTACCTCTCCGAGACCTATGATATGCCGATCACTTTGGTCTCGTACGAGGTTTTCGAGATCGGAGGCCAGCAACAGATCCTGGTCCGGGAGTTAACCGACCTTGAGACCAGCCCACCTGCGAGGAGTGCGAGACCAGGGCCGACCGTGGAAGACATCTGTGCACAAGCGGAACAGGCAGGGATTGGCAGGGAATTTCGCATGATTCTCGATGTCGCCAGCAAGCACAATCTCTATCCACGACCGTACAAGAGAAGCATCATGTACACGCCGCCGTCCAATCGGACGCGTACGCTATTCACAGTCTGGGCAACACCTGGTGCCGGCAGGCTGCTATGGGTGTATATTGGACCGCAGGCTTTTGCGGAATTCTACCCGGTTACGGAAGAGTGCGTGACTTCATTGATTGGCGCCGGGTGGCAGAAAATGACAGGGGCAGATGTCGAGACATTTGTGGCAAACCTGGACCGCTTATTTGAGAGCCTGGCACGGACAGATGAACGTAATGGTGACTGAGTAACGACAAGTACCCTGCGTGACGTGGGGCAGCGCAGAAGAGCGACGACGATCGCAGGACAAAGAGTGAAAACCGAAGAGGAGGTTGGTTTGGGAGAGAGTCTACAAGACATCCTCCGGCGTCGCCAGCAGGAGGAATTCGTCGGGCGGGAAGAGCAACTGGTACTCTTCCGCCGCAACTTGCACTACCAGCCCAGCGACGACCGCCGTCGCTTCATCGTCGGCATTTCCGGCCAGGGAGGCGTCGGCAAGACCTGGCTCCTGCGGCGCTTCCGTAAGATGGCCGAAGAGGCTGGGGCTGTAACTGCCTGTACTGACGAGGCCGAGGACGATGTAACGGGTGTGATGGGCCGCATCGCCGAGCAGTTCAAGGTCCAGGGCCATCCCCTCAAGACCTTTGCCGAAAGATACAAGGTCTACCACGAACGGTGGGAGCAAATCGAGGCTGACCCTGCGGCACGTTCTGCATTCCCCACTCGCCTGGGCCGTGCCATAACCAGGGGGAGCCTGACCTTGGCTCGCATAGCACCTGGTGTCAGCGCTGTTGCCGAGCTTCTGGACGAGGAACCCATCGTAGACAAGGGAGGAGAGTTTGCCGCTTATGTTGCCCGCAAGGTGCGGAAGAAGGAAGAGGTGCATCTCGTACTGGAGCCGGTGGAAGTCCTCACGCCCCTTTTGCTGGCCGGCCTGCGGGAGGTGGCTGAAAGGTGTCCCACTGCCCTGTTCTTCGATACTTATGAGCGCACTGGCAATTTCCTGGATCCCTGGTTGCGGGACCTGTTGGAAGGACGCCACGGCGATGTACCGGCGAACATCCTGATAGTCGTCGCGGGGCGAGACGAACTGGACCACAATCAGTGGGCTCCCTACGAGGGCCTGCTGGTCCGCCTGCTCCTGCAGCCGTTCACCGAGGCGGAAGCCCGTGATTACCTGGCCCGCAAGGGCATCACCGACGAACGGGTGGTGGAGGTCATCCTGAGCCTCTCCGGGCGGCTGCCGCTGCTGGCAGCTACACTGGCTGCCGAAAGCCCCGACGATCCACACAAGGTGGGTGACCCCAGCGGTGAGGCGGTGGAGCGGTTCCTCAAGTGGGTAGAGGATCCCAGACAGCGGCAGGTAGCACTGGATGCAGCCCTGCCCCGCCGACTGAATCGGGACGCGCTGGCCGTGTTAGTCGGGGAGAAGGAGGCTGATAACTTGTTCACCTGGCTCAGAGGAATGCCCTTTATGGAGAGACAGGGCGCCGGCTGGGCCTACCACGATGTAGTGCGAGCACAGATGCTGCGTTACAAGCGACAGGAAGCCCCTAAAGGTTGGACCGACTTGCACAGCAGGCTGGCAGTGTACTATGAGAACCTGCGGGATGGCTTGGGATTGGAGGAGAAGGCTGGTCGCAAAGACGAAACCTGGCAAGGATACTCACTAGAAGCTACCTATCATCGTCTGTGTCAAGTCGCCCAGAAGTACCTGCCTCAGGCCCTCAACGGTTTCGTGGCTACGCTAGAAGCTCAGCGGCCTTTCTCTCGTCGCTGGGCAGAGACCGTGCAACAGGCTGGCGAGAACGCTGGAGCTGCAGAAGTACAAAGGTGGGGCGAACAGTTGATCGAGGGATCTAGAATTCATGACAAGGGTAGCTATGCCGCAGCAGTTGAGATGTTCACCGCACTATTGGCGTATCCCGAGCTAGAAGAATCTTGGCGGGCAGTGGTTCTCGGCAGGCGAGGTGTCACCTATCGGAGGATGGGCCACTATGAAGCAGCAGTGAACGACCTTAACGAAACCTTGGGCCTAAACCCGGAGTTAGTGTGGGCCATCGCCAACCGGGGCGCGGCCTACCACTGGATGGGGCGCTATGAAGAGGCCCTGGCTGATCTCAACCAGGCCACTGAGCAAGACCCCAACGATGCTTGGGCTGTTGCTAACCACGGCATAATCTACCAGCGGCTAGGTCGCTACGATGAGGCAGTGGACGACTTCGACCGAGCTCTGAGACTGGCCCCCAACCTGGTATGGGCCATTGGCAGCCGGGGGCTGGCCTACCGGTTTATGGGCCGTTTTGAGGAAGCACTGAGGGACTTGAATCACGCTTTGGAACTGGACCCTGGTTTGGCCTGGGTCATAGGTAATCACGGTATTGTGGAACGAATGCTGGGCCGCTACGAAGAATCACTGGCCGATCTGAATCGAGCTCTGACACTGGATCCCAACTTGGCCTGGGCCATTGCCTACCGGGGCGAGACCTACCGGCAGATGGGCCGTTACGAGGAGGCCTTGACTGATTTCAGCCGTTACATCGAACTCCACCCTGGCGAAGCCTGGTACCTGTATGATCGAGCCCTCACTTACCTAGTTCTCGACCGAACAGATGAAGCCCGAGATGATCTTGCTGCTGCCGTCCAGACTGCTCAACAGAAACGTACTGAGGATCCCGATGATTGGCGCAACATCCTCGGCTTGGCCCTCTATCACTTGGCTAGCGGCAAAGCAGAGGAAGCAAGACGCTTGTATGGGGAAGCTCTCTCTGGCGGTGCCTCGCCATATCACATCCTTGAGGCTGTCCGTGACCTGGATGACTTGCTCCGTTTCTTCCCCGACCACCCCCAGGCCCTCGCGATGCAGGGTTTGCTTCAGGCACATCTTCAGGAGACCGAACGATGAACCCATTCGAAATCCTCGCCGCTGTCCAGCGAGACTACCGCACCTACGTCCAGACGTTCCAGCAGTTCCAGAACGAGGCCATCGAGCGCTGGATCAGTGAGCGTATCGAAAGCGGCACCCTGCTCTGGAAACCACCCTACGTCCAACTCTCCCGCCCCTTCGCGCCTGGCGACCGCCTGGAAGACCTGGTCGCCGAGGGGCTGCTCCACCCCGGCATCCTGCCGGTCTTCCGCCGCGACCCTGAGGACCCCGCTTCACCGCTCATCCTCCCCTACCGCCACCAGACCGAGGCCATCCGCCGCATTCTTCCCCCCTCTCCCAGCCTTGGGAGAGGGGCCGGAGGTGAGGGCTGTTCCCCCTCTCCCAGCCTTGGGAGAGGGGGCCAGGGGGTGAGGGCCGGAGCGAACGTCGTCGTCGCCACCGGCACCGGCTCCGGCAAGTCCTTCGCCTTCGGCATCCCCATCGTCTCCGAGGCACTGCGCATGCGCGCTTAAGGCATCGCCGGCATCAAGGCCGTCATCGTCTACCCGATGAACGCACTGGCCAACTCCCAGTACGACGACTTTGCCCGGCGGCTGCACGGCACAGGGTTGCGCATCGCCCTCTACACCGGCGACACGGCCCACGCACCCGCCCAGGCGCTCGATCAGTACAGCCGCGCCACCGGCCGCCAGCAGCCCTACGATAGCGAGGTGCTCTCCCGCCAGGAGATCCAGGAACGCCCGCCCGACGTCCTGATGACCAACTATGTCATGCTCGAATTGCTCCTCACCCGCTTCGAGGACCGCCGCCTCTTCGCCACGCCGGACGTGCTGCACTTCCTGGTGCTCGACGAGGTCCACACCTACACCGGCAGGCGCGGCGCGGACGTGGCGGCACTGATCCGCCGCTTGAAGCAGCACACGCATACGGTGGGTAAACTGCGCTGTATGGCGACCAGCGCCACGGTCGAGAGCGCAGGCGGCGAAAGCGGAGCCGCAGCGATCGCAGACTTCGCCCAGAGACTGTTCGGCGAACCATTCACGGCCGGGGACGTCATCACAGAGTTCTATGCACCACTGCCCGACGACCTTCCACCTCTCCTGCGCGCCCTCGCCGAAGCCCTGTCCACCGGCCCCCAAACCCTCCCCCAACTCGCCCACGACCTCAACGTCTCCGCCGACGCGATCCAACAAGCCCTCCTCCCACCTCCAATCTCCAACCTCCATTCTCCATTCTCCATTCTCCAATCCCCAGCCCCCAAACTCCACGCCTTCTTCTCCCAGGGCCGTGCGATCACCGCCTGCCTCGACCCATCCGGCCCCCACCTCAACGACCGGGGCGAACGCGTCTGCCCCGTCTGCGCCGACGAAGGCCGGGAGGATATTCCGACGTTCCCGCTCGTCTTTTGCCGCGCCTGCGGCCAGGAATTCTGGAGCGTGGCCGCCGGTCCGGATGGTGCGCTCTACTCCGCGGACCTGGATGCCGTGGACGTACCGGGACGCCTGGGGTATCTCCTGGCCGGCCACCAGGAGGTAGAACTGCCCGACCACTGGCTGACGCCCAAGGGCAAGGTGCGCGGCGGCGAGCAAGGGTACGCCGACGTCGTACCCGAGCACCATACCGTCTGCCCGGCCTGCGGGCGGCTGGACAGCGACTGTGACCACCGCCAGCACAACGTGACGTTCCTGCCCGCACCGTTCCTGCTCTGTCCCACCTGCGGCATTGTCCACGACCGGCGCTCCCGGGAGTACAATAAACTCTTCATCTTCGGTTCGGTGGGCCGTTCCACCGCCACCGACGTGCTGGTCAGTGCCCAGGTCCAGGCCCTCCCCTCCCAGGCTAACAAGGTCATCGCCTTTTCGGACAACCGGCAAGATACGGCGCTGCAGTCGGCGCACATGAACAGCCTGCACCGTCGCTTTGCCTTTCGCCAGACGCTCTACACGACGCTCGTGGAGGGCGGCTACGTGGTGGGGGAGTCCCGGAGCGCGTCGCTGGACCACGTCGGCGGGCTGCTGTACGAGACGCAGAAGCGGCACGGCCTCGTCCCGCCGTTCGAGACCAGCCAGCGCATCTTTGGGCGAGATCGGGAAGCCGAGGGCCGCTACCAGCGGTACCTGGATTTCGTCACGCTGCGGGAACTGGGCGGCACACACCGGCGCACCCATCAGAACCTGGAGGACGTGGGGCTGCTGGCAGTGGGCTACTATGGCCTGGATGAGTGTGCGGAGGCCGCCGGCTTCTGGGCCGACGTGCCCCTACTGGCGGACCTGGACAGTGATGCGCGCTACGACGTGTTGCTGGGGCTGCTCGACCTGATGCGCAAACGGCTCGCGCTGCGCCACGAAGCGATCCTCGAACCGGTCAGGTTCGACAACGACGTGGTCACAAAAATCAACCAGGAAGCCTACTTCCACGACGAGTTGTTCCACGGGCCGGCCGGCTACAGCGATACGGCAGAATGGGGCCGTGGCTACACGGTGTACCGGCTGACGGGCTCCAACACGCAGCCGGTCGTCTGGATCAGGCGCGCCTTGGGCAGCCTGGGGCTACCGCTCGATCACGCCGATGCGGCCGCGCTGGTCGAACAGATCGTGGACAGGCTGGGCGATCCGCGTGCTGAGTTCCTGGTCAAGCACACCGTCACCGGCTACAAGCACCAGCACTATGACCTGTGGATGGTCAACCCGGCCGTCATCTCCTTGCAGGCCGATACGGCTACCGGGCACGCGCGCTGCCCCAAGTGTGGCACGGTGCAGCGCTTCCGCACGCTGAGCGTCTGCACCGGCTCCACCTGCCGCACCACGCTGGACCGGCGCGATCTGCAGGGCAACTACTTCCGCCAGGTCTATGCCACTCCGCTGGGCCAGGCCGTGCCGGTGAAGGCCGCCGAACACTCCGGGCAGGTCCCCGGCGATGAGCGGCGGGAACTGGAAGTGCGCTTCCGCGACAGCCAGGATCCACTCAACGTCCTCATCTGCACGCCGACGATGGAACTGGGCATTGACATCGGGCACCTCAACGCGGTGACGTTGCGCAACGTCCCGCCCAGCCCCTCCCATTACGCCCAGCGCGCCGGCCGGGCCGGGCGCAGCGGGCAGCCGTCGCTCATCAGCGTTTTCGCCGGCGTCGGCTCGGCCCGCGGTCCACACGATCAGTACTTTTACCGCTTCCCTGAAAAGATGATCGCTGGGGCGATTGCTGCGCCGCGCTTTCGACTGGACAACCAGGCGCTGCTCAAAGCCCACGTCCACGCGCTGGTGTTGGAGACCATGGGCCTCCAGGGAGCCGAAAAGTTATACAGCGAACCACAGGACCTGTTAGATCTGGATAGGCCCAACTTCCCTCTGCAGGCCGATTGGAAGGCTGCCTACCAGACGGGTATTGAGCGATACTTGGATGTGATTGTCTCCGCCGTCGAAGAGGCATTCGCAGAAGAGGTCAAGCAATTCGAGTGGTTCGACCGTGCATTCGTCGAAGCGCAAGTCAGAGGCTTTGTGGATGGGTTGGACAGGGCGATGGATCGCTGGCGGGACGAGTACGCGCGCCTGGACGCCGAACGGGAGGCGCTCAACCGGCAGTTGGGCCGGGAGGGAGTAGATGGCAGCCTGAACCGGCGGCGAGTGGTCGTCGAAGCCAAGCTGCAAGCGATGCGTGAGGGCGAACGCGACTGGTACCTGTACCGCTATCTGGGAGGTGAAGGGTTTCTGCCGGGGTATGCCTTTCCACCGCAGGCCGTGGCGCTTTCATTCGATGACCGCGAAGACGAACTGGCGCGCAATCCGGCGATTGCACTGACAGAATACGCC